>Ga0154645_1082_pt1 | contig 25668 bp, 22 predicted proteins | sample Rifle2008BG13ft_FD_116074 | JGI IMG/M metagenome (GOLD analysis project Ga0154645, IMG submission 116074) | candidate division WOR-3 bacterium RBG_13_43_14
CTTTTGCTCTATCAAAATTTTTATGAGGATAGCTCAGGCAGAAAAACAGAATGGTGGTCATGGAATTCATGGAATTTGCATATTCCTGACTCCGTTTTCATCATACCAAGGGAATTAACAGTAATCCGTAAGAATAAGGCATTTTATGATACTCTTTTTCCTCCAGGGCCTGAGATTATATATAAGAAGTATGCGATACTTCCGATAAGCACATGGTGGTTTTTTTTAAAAATGCATCTGAAAAGACTATTTTTTTAACTCACAACTTTGGCGGGCATATTGACCTTAAATACAATTACGTGTATGCTAATGGTATGTTACCGGTGTGGTTTTACGCGCCAGAGATCTGTCAGTTTAGGAATTTTCCGCCCTCTGCCAGAGGCAGACAAGATAGGCGGGTCAGCTTCATTTAAATCATAATAAAGGGGGCTGAAGGCGTTTATTTTTACGTCTGTTTGAACATATCGATCAGGAAACGGGATGGTTTTTGTGACCGCCCATATCTCCATTTCGGGTATAACAAATATAGTTTTTTCTGGGCGCGGGTGAGACCAACATAGCATATCCTTCTCTCTTCTTCGAGTTCTTTTTGGGCGGACAATTTCTTGGTAAGAGGGAAGATCTCTTCGACCATATCAACCATGAAAACAACCGGAAATTCAAGTCCCTTGGCGCTATGTATGGTCATAAGCTTAACCGTATCTTTTCCCCAGTCGACCAGATCAAGCTCCTGGACCAGGCGGATTTCGCTCATGAAATTACTTAACCCGGGCTGGTCATGGCTGCGCGCCAGCGCCTGCAATTCATTTATATTTTCACCCTTGAGGCCAAAGGTATTAATGCATTCATTAACTATATTCAGTGGTTTTAATAAACGCCCTTCACTGATCTGATGAGCAAGGATCTCGCGTGCTTTATCCTCGTTCTTCTTGCTTATATTGAACAGGGTAAGAGCGCGGGCAATAAACTCCAGGCGGTATTCAGTGGTTATAGGTTTTTTATTGATATAATAATCCAGCAATTCCAGATACTCAATAACTGGTTTTATATCCAATCTTTCAAAAAACGATGCGCCGCCGATCAATGCATGGGGAATGCGTTCTTTCATAAGTTTTTCCTCATATAATCGTGAAAGCGAATTCATCCGGTATAGTATAGCAAAGTCCTGGAACCGGTAATGGTCATGCTTGAGCGCTTTAATTTCCTTTATTATATACTCAGCTTCCTCTTCTTCCGAAGATGCGGCATAGAGCACAATGTCGGCATTGTCTGAATTGGGGATAGTGGTGGGTTTGCGTAGCATCAGATTGTTGGCCAGATCTACGATCTGCTGGGGCAGGCGGAAGCTCCGTGAAAGCTGGAAGATCTTCACTTTTGGAAAATCCTTCGGTACCTGATAGATCAGATCACGGTCGGCTCCACGCCATCCGTATATCGCCTGGTCAATATCACCGGTGAAGAAGAAGTTATCCCGGATCAACAGCGATATCAATCGATATTGTGCCGGGTTGATATCCTGCAATTCATCAACAAATATGTAATCGAATGACTGTTGATAATGGTCCCGAAGATCAGTTTCATAATTCAGCAATCGGAGCGGGAAAAAGATTAGGTCATTGTAATCAAGGTAGTTATTCGTTTTTAGGTGGGTTTGGTATGTTGAATAAGCTTCCTGACAAAATGCCTCCCATTTGCTCTGTGGTTTTATGTCCTGAACCTGCATGCCCTGGGATTTGAATAGTTCGATCTGCTTCAATACGGCCCGGCTCCGGTATTTCCCGGTCTTGATCCCGGTCCGGTTGAACTCATCGACCGGAACAACAACCGTGAAATTTTCATCAATATCAAGTCGCTCAGCATCACGCCTGAGTATGTTAAGCCCAAGGGCGTGGAAAGTGCCAAGCCATAGTTCATGCAGCGGATAAGAAGTGATCTTCTGCAAGCGCATTTTGATATCATTGGCGGCTTTGTTGGTAAAAGTGCATACTAGTATCCGGGAGGCAATTTTTCCCTGGTCCAGCAATTTTTTTAGTGCAAAAGTCAGGGTACTGGTTTTGCCGCAGCCCGCCTGGCCAAGCACCAGGATCGGCATCCCGGTATGATCGATTATCTCTTTTTGATCAGCGGTCAGTTTTATTTCATCAATTTTATGATTGATCGTCGGCAGAGTGGAGGTGACAACAACTGCTTTGTGCCTTTGTTTTAAATATGCCAGTAATTCTTGAGCTGTTGACCGGGCTCTTGAATCCACGCACAGCATTCGGGCAATGGTTTCTTCGATGATCTCGGGTACATTGGATCGTATCATGGAGGGCAGTAAAAAAGAGCCGTTTGCGATCTTGATCTGCAAACGGCTCAGGGCATCATCGAGGAATGGCGGTATACCGGCGATCATTTCATATAATAATATACCAAGACTCCAGATATCCGATTTTTCGGTGAAATTTCCAGACCAGGTTTCCGGTGACATGTATAGTGGTGTGCCGGCAGTTGATGCCGATATCGTTCCGGAACGAATAAAACGAGCAAGGCCGAAATCCGCGATCTTGACCGTTTTCTTCCCCTGGTAATCGGTAATAAGCACATTCTCCGGTTTAAGATCGCGATGCAATACCTTTTTATCATGGGCATAGGATAGACCGTCGAGCATTTGCATGAGAATAGTTAATACATCATTGCAATCCATACCATCGGCATTGATAATATCACGCAAAGTATTCCCTTCCACATATTCAATGACCATGACGAATTTATTCTCAATGAAATCGATGTTATAGAACCTTACTATGTTAGGATGATCGAGCGAAGCCAGGAGACGGGCTTCATCCCTGAGCATATTGATGTCATCTTTATGCATGCGGGCGATCTTCAGAGCGAACAGTTTGTCAAGAATAGTGTCCCGGGCGAGAAAAACATCACCAAAAGCGCCGCCGCCGCACCAGCTTATCAGCTCATATTTCCCGAATTTCTTTTGAAGCACGATCTATGACGGAAAAGCCGATAAATGCAAAAGCACCTTTTTGTCGAAAACCGCCTGACCAGCAAGGTTGCGTTTAGCAAAATGTATCCGTGTATTTTTACCGGATCGTTCCTCTTCGATCGCAGCCGAGATACTTTTAACGAAATTTATTATATCCGGATTTTTTAATTCTTTTTTTGTCAATTCACAGGCTTCCATTGCATAACCACGGATAAGCTTGCGTTCAAATTGGCGGAAAATTGAATTATTGGCAAATAAGTCGCAGCCCAGGATGCGATTACCAGCAACCCCGATGAACCCGATTGCCTTATCATTTAAAGTGCTGAAATCCTCAAGATAGCGGTTAAGCTCGTCATCAAGCCCTTTATAAATATCGTGCATTGATGAGGTCACGGAATTTATACGGGTTGAAACGATTTTTTGGGTAATTTCATTCCATATGTCCTGTTGCAGTTCATTGACCGGTCTTTTGGTCAATAGTATTGAACGAAGCCGCGGATAAGAACAGAATCCGGTCGTGAATCGACCGATTGATTGCCATCGTCCCTCTTCCACACAGACCACGGAAAGGGTTTTTCGGGTTTTGGCCGGAATAAAAGTTGAAGCGCTCACGATGCGGTTCTGCATAGCACCGGCGATCTCCTCGCCATCGATAATCAGGAGCGGCTGATCGCCGAGATTGTTGAGATCGACTTTGTCGATCACCGGAGTATCAAGTTCTTCGATCTGAATCTTCTTTTCATCAAGTAATGTGTCGATCGCATGCAAGCGGTATTCAATGGGTTTGTCGGTCAGTAATGGATAAAGCTGGAGATTACGCAGGAATAACGGATTGTCAGTGCGAAAATCCATCAATCACCAGGCGAATACTGAGCAACAAAGATCCGTTTCTCCGACCAGTCCGTATACCAGGTCCAGTTACGACTATATGCCCGGACCTGCCAGTAATACTTGCCATTCGCACTGACCACAAAAATAAATGTAGTATCTTCGACCCGCTCAGCCTTGCCAGGAAGCTCGGGGTTATCGTCAATTTTCAACTCATAGTATTGAGTGCCCGGGATTGCGGTCCAGATCATTTCAATATCATTTGGATAAGGATTCCAGCAATCGTATAAAAAAGCCGCATTGTTCGCCGGAGCGATCAATAAGGCCGCTTCTGGAGGCGGGCCGAGTGAATCGAAAGGTGGTTCATATTCATGCGGATCGCGGCAGCTTGGAGCGAAAACAATAAATAGTGCAAGCATGATCATTGAACTGAACTGGATGATTCTAAATATTGAGTTCATTGTTCACCTCTTTAAAAAACTATATTAACTCCTACACGGGCACGGCGCGGTGCAGTGTAGGCATTGACCCAATCATCACTTTCTTTCATCATATCGTAAAAGGCGCGATACTGTTCATAGGGTACAAGCAAACCGTCATGGCTCAGATCAGCCTGCGGACTGTAGTAGGCCCGGTCGATCGCGACATATGATGTCTGTTCTTCAAAATCGGTAAGCTTGATATCTTCCAGTGGCACGAGTGGAAAATGGGAATTAATTTCATTGCGGATGTCAAGCAGGTTTATGATCTCGAAGTTGATGGCGGCCTGTAATCGGCTGATCTTGAATGATTTAGATAGCACGCAATCGATTTGTTTTTGAACCGGCAGGTATGCATAATTACGTTCTTCATATTTGCCTTCGGGACCGGGCGGTGTATAGGGAAAACCTTCGCCGAAAAAGGCAAACAGATATAATTTTGTTTGTAGCGGCAATTTGAACATTCCTTGAAAAAACAGCTTGTGTCTCTGGTCAAAATCCAGCGGGTAGTCCTTTGCTTCCGGGATAAAGGTAGTATCTGGATTGTCCGCGTAATAGCGCCGGTATACTTCTTCGGCATATGAACTTGATCCGCGTGCAAATGATAATGTATATGATATTTTACCGGTATAAAGAGAGTTTGCAAATTCCAGTATTGTTTCAACACCTTTTATATTCGCATATTCAATGTTCCGATATTGAACATAATTATGAGGTGCCGATAAAACCAGTCTTGTGCCGATAAGATCGGCAACATCTTTGTAAAAACTGTTAAGAGTAGCCGTAAGATTAGGATTGATCGCGCCTTGAAAGCCGATCTCATAACTAACGGTTTTTTCTGGTTTCAGGTCTGGGTTGCCGACCAGGGGGAGCCAGCCGCCGCTGACCAGATAAGACGGAAACGGATAAAGCCCGTAATAAACATATTGTTTATCATATAACGGCGGTTGAGCGTAACTACCGACATTAGTGCGGAAAATGAACTTTTCCGTGACCATGAATGATATCCCCAGGCGCGGCGAGATGACAGTTTTAGGTTCGATATTATTGACGCCCGAGGAAAAATGATCATATCGGCATCCGATCTTTGCATACAGGCCTCGAAAATCAATGTTGTCCTGTATGTAAACTGAGTACTCGCTGGGTTGATAATTATATTCATCGATCAACTGATTCTGTGAATCACTAACAAAATAGGTGAAATTATTGAAATCCATTTGAGCGTATTCGACCCCGGCTTTAAGTTCATGATACCGGTTGAGTTGTGCAATAGTACTAAAATGCGTTTTTAAAACCTGGGATGAATTCTCCCGGTATTCGGGATAATCACCTTCACAAACAATGTCCTGATGCACTGCGCCGAAAGGATTATCGCTGCCAGCCGCCGGCCAGCGCAGGGTTTCATAATCCTGGAATTGAAAAGGATTGAAAAATCCATAGCTGCCTGGAACCCTCACTCCATAATTAAGATTCGTGTACAGGCGGTTCAGATTCAAATTAAATAGTTTTCTGGAATCGGGCAGAAAGCTTAAGCTCAAAATCTGAAGATCGCTCTGGCGGTGGTCAGAACGGTAGTGATCAAGATTATACTTCCATTCCGAATTGTAACGATCGAACTGGCTGTTTGACATTGCTCCACTAAGCATCAGGTTGAACTTGCCGCTTGGAGCAGCGATCCACTTTCCATAGAATGAATAATCGCTGCGGTTTTTATGAGGGAGAATGAATAATTTGGGGTCCCAATCATTGGTCTGCATGAGGTCGATCGAAAAATAGCCTTTATTTTTTTTATTAATCGGTATATGAACTGCGCCATTGTAATTTTCATAACCGAAATCGAAATAATAGGGCATTATTCTTTCGGTCTTGGTAAAACCCTTTAATTCAATGTTGTCTTTGGGAAAAGCCGTGATTACATTGATAACGCCGGACATCGCCCGACCGTATTCAACATCAAACCCGCCCGGCAGGAATATGACCTCATCGATAACACCCTTGGAAATTGCGATCGCAAGATCACCGGTTTGCGGGTCGATGATCGAAACATTATCGATCATATACTGTACCTCGCTCGAACGGCCACCGCGCACATGTATTCCCGTATCAGTTCGGGTTACTGCAGGTTGGAAAGCAATCATCTCGATTGCGTAATCGATCGGCAACGTGGTGATTTCAGTGCTCCGTAGAATATAAGTAGTGCCGACCATATCCTTTTTTACCTGAGGTATTTCACTGGTCACGGTGATCGGCGGCATTTCGATAGTGGTTTGGGTAAGAGTGATATTTAACCTTACGGTTTGATCGATCTCAACCACGGCATTTTCGACGCGTTTGGACTGATATCCGATATAGCTTATCTCAATTGTATAACGACCACGCGGGACACTGAGAATGAAAAAATCACCGTTTTCATCACTGGCAGTGCCGAGTTCGGTGCCTAATATTTCAATGTTCGCACCGACAATGGATTCTTTGGTTGCTTGATCGCGTACCGTACCTTGAACTTTACCAGTCGTGCCGTTAATAAGGCACAGGATCAATAGATATGCCATGTTTGCTCCTTTTTAACTCTGAAAAATCTGAAAGATTATCATGCAATTATTAAAGATCATGGTGCGAGCCGTATCATTGAGAAATCATAATCAAATAATGTATATGCATATCCGACTGCAGTGTAGCCACCATCATTGGTCTGGATCACATCATATCCATAATCATTATGAACTAGATTTGAAACGCGAGCCCACAGCGAATCACCGGTCGCGCTTATTTTGATCAAATATGTATCGTAATACGAGCCACTGAAAGAATTGCTTGCACCGGTGATAATATATCCGCCATCACTGGTCGGTTTGATCGAATAGGCATAATCCGTACCACTACCACCGTATTCCTCCTGCCAGCTGATATTGCCACTGGCGTCGGTTTTAACGATATAAACATTATTACCATTATCGCCGGCGATTATATAACCACCGTCACCGCTAATAGCAATATCATTACCACGATCAGCCGCGCTGGTGCCTAAAGTTTTAGCCCAAAGCGAATCACCATTGGCACCGAGTTTTATCAAATAAATGTCACTGTTTCCGGCACCAAAAGAATAGGTTGTGCCGGCGATGATGTAGCCACCATCAGAAGTTTGTTCAACACCGTATGCAAAATCACTGTCAATACCACCGATGGTTTTTGTCCAGGTTGTATCACCTGAAGAATTCAATTTTATGATATATACATCCTGACCGCCGTTGCCGAAAGAATTGGTATAGCCGACAATTATGTATCCACCATCGGAAGTTTGCTCGATGTCCCATCCGTATTCATCGTTCAAACCACCACAAGATGTTTGCCAGTCAAGAACTCCATAGTCATTGGTTTTAATGATATAAACATCGCAACCACCGACCCCATAACTAAAAGTATAGCCGGTGATCGCGTATCCCCCATCATTCGTTTTGCAGATATCATATGCACCATCATCGACCGGACCACCGAAATAAAGTTGCCAGGCCTGAGTGCCGTTGGTATCAACGGCAAAAAGATATACATCATAACCACCATTGCCGGCTGAGCGGGAACGGCCGACCGTAATATACCGATGCTGGCTGAGATTTTCGACAACCGAATAACCGTAATCCTCACGGTCACCGCCAAATGTTTTTTCCCACAGTATTCCCCCTGACAGGACGGTCAAAGTATGAGGATCAGACCATTCGGATTCAGCTTCTTTTTGATCGTATGCCTGTGCTCGTATTTCATAAATGCCGGCACTTGAGAAATTATGGGTCAGGGATACTGTTTCCGATGAAGCGACATAATAACTCCAGTTGGATATCGCTCCATCACCCCAGTCAAACCGGATCGCGATACTATCATTATCCGGATCCGTTGCCGAACTCGAAAACGAATAATTACCTGCGTCGCCGCTTTCTAATCCGCTCGGGATCGATGGTATATCGGGTGCGCTATTGCTCGAACAGGAAATGATCGCCATGATTAATAGGGCATTTATTACCGGGAAAATCGTATTTTCAAGAACGGACCGCAATCTTGTCGCATTTATCACTTAATCCTCCTTTTATCTATATGCCAGTATTAACTATTGCTCCTTGGGTAATAAAAAAAAATCTTAAAATTTCCTCACATTTTCCATCGATATTATAATTACTCTTTGACAAAGTGTCAAGGGAAGCGAGTTATTTCGGCAATTTATGCAGGGCTTGATTCGATACGAAATATGAATATAATTCATCAATAAGGAGGCCTATGTCAAAATATTTTATTACCTCGGAGTCAGTTACCGAAGGGCATCCTGATAAAATATGTGATCAGTCATCTGATGCGATACTTGATTTAGTTTTGGAAAAGGATCCTTTTGGCCGTGTAGCAGTTGAAACCCTTGCAACCCGCGGCTTGATATTTGTCGCTGGTGAGCTTTCAACGAATTGTTATGTGGAGATCGACAATATAGTCCGTGCTCTATTGTATGAGATCGGTTATAATGACAGTGATATGGGAATAGATGCCCATTCATGCGCGATTATTTCAGCGATCCAGGAGCAGTCAAAAGATATCGCGATCGGTGTCGATATCGGCGGTGCGGGTGATCAAGGCATGATGTACGGTTTTGCCTGCAATGAAACACCGGAGCTAATGCCCTTACCGATCATGCTTGCCCACAAACTCGTGCGTCGTCTGGCTGAGCTCCGGAAGGCAAACATCGTTGATTATCTGCATCCAGATGGCAAAGCCCAGGTAACGGTGGAATATGCTGATAAAAAACCGGTTGCGATCTCAACCGTGATTCTCTCGGCGCAACACCATAATGATGTCAGCAATGAACAACTCCATGCTGATTTGAAGAAATTAGTGATCAAAGAATTACTTCCTCAGAATTTGATCAATGATAGAACTAAGCTTTTAATTAATCCCACCGGACGTTTTGTGGTCGGCGGACCACAGGGTGATACCGGCGTGACTGGTCGTAAAATAATCGTTGATACATACGGCGGCGTTGGCCATCATGGAGGCGGATGCTTCTCGGGAAAAGATCCAACAAAGGTTGATCGGTCAGCTTCATATATGGCGCGTTATGTTGCCAAGAACATTGTGGCGGCCGGTGTTTGTGATCGGGTCGAAATAGCATTATCCTATGCGATCGGTGTTGCTGAACCGATATCGATCGATATAAATTCTTTTGGAACCGCAAAAGTCGATGAAAGTAAGATCGTCAATGCACTCCGTAAATTATTTGACTTCACTCCCCAGGGGATTATTGATAAACTTAACTTAAGACGGCCGATCTATAAACGCACGGCATGTTATGGGCATTTTGGCCGTGAGGAAGAAGGATTCAGCTGGGAAATTTGCGATATGGCTGATGCGATCCGGCGCGAAACCGGTATTTGAGCGGTCGGTAATCAATACGAAGAAAAGGAGCGGCATGAAATATCACATTAAGAATATTAATCTAGCATCGGAAGGGTATCGCCGGATTGACTGGGCAAATTCAAAAATGCCTGTTCTAAGCTTGATCGGGGATCGGTTTAGACGGAAAAAAGTTCTCAAAAACCGGCGGATCGGATGTTGTTTGCATGTTACTACCGAAACTGCGAATCTTGTCAGGATATTAAAGGCAGGTGGAGCTCATGTTTATCTTTGCGCTTCTAATCCGCTTTCAACTCAGGACGATGTCTCAGCCGCCCTGGCTAAAGACGGGATCGGTGTTTATGCAATTAATGGTGAAAATCGGCGCGAATATTATTTTAATATGGACCAGGTTCTTAAGGCAAAACCAGAAATCCTGATCGATGACGGAGCCGACCTCATTTCAACCGTACATAAAAAAAGAACAAAAGGCGTGCTTGGTGCTACAGAAGAAACAACTACCGGCGTTATTCGTCTGAAGCAAATGGAGCAGGATAAAGTACTGCGCTTTCCGATCGTTGCGGTAAATGATTCATTGACCAAACATTTATTTGATAATCGCTATGGCACCGGTCAATCAACCATTGATGGTATATTAAGGGCGACCAATGTTCTAATATCCGGCAGCAATTTTGTCGTAGCTGGATACGGTTGGTGCGGCCGGGGTTTAGCGATGCGCGCGCGGGGCATGGGCGCAAATGTTATTGTTACGGAAGTGGATCCAGTAAAAGCCCTTGAGGCGCGCATGGATGGTTACAATGTTATGCCCATGATCGATGCCGCCAAGGTCGGTGATATTTTTATTACTGTGACCGGTGATATCAAAGTCATTCGGCGAGAACATATGTTGAAAATGAAAGACGGCGCGATTATCGGGAATTCGGGTCATTTTGATGTTGAAATTGACAAAGTTGTTCTGAAAAAATTGACGCGCCGGCAACGATCGATCCGTAATTTCTGCGAGGAATACACATTGAAAAGCGGTAAAAAGCTTTACCTGCTATCTGAAGGTAGATTAGTAAATCTGGCTGCAGCCGAAGGGCATCCGGCAATGGTTATGGATATGTCTTTTGCCAATCAGGCGCTAGCCGTTGAATATATTCTAAATAATAAGAAATTAAAAAATGTCGTATGTACTTTACCGGTCAAGATAGACGAATCGATCGCACATTTAAAATTGAAATCAATGGGTATCAAGATCGACTCGCTTACCCCGGAACAGAAACACTATCTTACTTCCTGGAAAATGGGAACGTAGTATACGCTAAACGCCTGACACTATACGCTGAAAAACTTCATAGCTTAATAAGTTGGAAGTAATAGAGAATCGTAAATCGTCAATTGGCAGCGAAAGGCGAGTCGTTGTTGTGGGAGCGGCTTTCCACAGCCGCGATCCTATTATCGAGCCCAGGAGGGCTCTCCCACAATGGATTAAACGGCATTAACGAACTCAACGAGACTAACGATCAAAATGTCATTTAATAACCGACTAACCCAATGACGATCAAAAATGACTCAATGACCAATGACAAAATGATTACTATGTTTCCAGCTTCCAAACTCCAACCCCTAAACTATTCTTCTTTAGGTATTTAGACGTTTTTCGCCTTAGGCGAATCAGCCTTCGGCTGAAGATATTTAGGGCCTTTGCTTTATTGTTGTTCAAAGCTTCTCACGAACATCATGCCAGGCAGTTGTTTGACCAATCCTTTCATCTCCAGTTCAAGTAATATCTGTAGTATCGATGAGGTTGGTCGATCAAGCCGCTCGGCGATTGAATCAAGATATATTGGTTCGAGCGATAATTCTTGCCAGATCGGTTCGTGATCCGGGTCGAGTTTGATATCGATCGTGAGGGGTTCTTTTTTGTTTTTATCTGGATTCAATCCAAGATATTCGAGTACGTCCTGGCTTGATGTTACTGGAATAGCACCATCTTTGATGAGACGATTGGTGCCGCTCGAGGCTTTTGAAAAAATATTACCGGGTATCGCGAAGACATCGCGGTTCTGATTCAACGCCCATTGAACCGTATTCATGACGCCGCTTTTTTCCTTAGCTTCGACCGCTACGACCGCCCGGGCAAGACCCGAAACAATGCGATTACGTTTTGGAAAATTCTGGGCATGCGGGGGCGTACTGATACCAAATTCCGAGATTACCGCGCCGCTCTTTATTATTCTTTCCATGAGCTTTTGATTTTCCGGTGGATAGCAAATATCAATACCACACCCAAGAACCGCGATCGTGCGGCCATTATTACGCAAGGCGCTTGTGTGGGCAACCGTATCAATACCTCTGGCCATGCCGCTCACGATTGTTATCCCGGCTTTAATAAAATCGCTGGTGAAGATATCGGCGATCTGCTTGCCATAAACAGTTGCTCCCCGGGTACCGATCACGGCGATGCTGTTATGGTCGGTGTCTTTGATCTCACCCCGCATAAAAAGCACGGGTGGAAAATGTTCTATTGTCTTGAGCCAGGCAGGATATTGAGGAGAATAATATGGGATGGCTTTTATCAGCAGCTTTTCCGCGATGCGATACTTTTTCTCGAGCGTATCATCCAGCTTTAAGTTTTTTATGCAATTAGCGATCTCGATACCGGTTGTTTTGGCGATCTCATGTCGGTCGGTATTTTTAATCGCCTCGGCTGATTGGAAGAGTTCCAAAAGCGCAAAAAGCTTGACCCCGTTCAGTTTATCGATCGATAACAGGTCAATAAAAGACCTTAGTTCATTCATGCCGCTGAAGTTCTTTAATCATTAGAAACAAATCAGGATTATTGGTTTCGATTACTGCTAAAAAGCGCTCCGTTCTACCGGTATCCGATGTAAATTCATGAATTTTGATCGCGCATTCGCCGGCTTCCTTTTGCAGTAATTTGCTCAGGGCATTGCAGGCTTCTTTGATCACAGTTGGGTTATCGTCCTGCAGTAATAATTCGATTATTGCTTCAAATGAATTCGGGCTTGCGATCTCACCCAGTGCCAGGCAGGCGGCCGCCCGCGTATACCAATATCCTTTTTTCAGCAGCAGCTCAAGCCGCGGCACGACCTGATTCCCGTATTGAGCAAGTTTGTTCGCGGCGCGCTCGCGCATGATCCAGGATTCATCCTCAAGCAGCTTGATCAGGATTCTTAATGTTTCTCTTTCCTTGACACCATTGAGCTTGTCAAGGACCTGAAGCCGTTTTTTAATATTCGGTGATTCGAGCAATTTTATGAGATTGGCGCGGTCCTGTTTAAATCTAATTTTCATTGCTTAGATATTCACCCAGCTCCTTAATACCGTCCCCTCTGAGGGCTGACACATAAAAAGTTCTTTCTTTAATATTATACTTTTTCAGACGATTTAATAAATCGATCTTATTAAAAATTATTATTCTGGGTTTTTTCATAAGACCTTGATCATATTGTTCAAATTCCTTTACAATACTGCGATATTGTTTTAGCGGTTGATGCATAGTTATATCGATCACAAGGACCAAAAAGCGGGTACGTTCGATGTGACGTAAAAATTGAATGCCCAATCCCTTACCTTTGTGAGCATCTTCAATTATCCCGGGCATATCAGCCAGGACAATGTTCCTTTTGGCGCTTTTCAGCACACCTAGATTGGGTGCGAGCGTGGTGAATGGGTAATCAGCGGTTTTGTATCGGGAATGGGCGAGCGCATTGAGCAGGGTCGATTTTCCGGCGTTGGGAAAACCGACAATACCAATATCGGAAATAACCTTGAGGACCAGTTGAATGGTTCGTCTATCACCGGGGTTACCTTCTTCTGAGATACGTGGCGAACGTCTGGATGCGCTGGCAAAGTGCATATTGCCACGACCGCCGCGACCGCCTCGAGCAATAAGTAATTTCTCATCGTGATTGATCAGCTCGCCGATCATGCGTCCATCAGCGTAAGCGACAACCCCTAAAGGCGTATGGATAAAAACATCAACGCCGCTGCGGCCATGCATTTTTTTACCTTTGCCATGAAGACCCCGCTCGGCGCGAAAATGGGGTTTAGTCTGTAGATCATAGAGTGTGAGCATAGATCGGCTGCCGACGAGATAAACTGAACCGCCATTGCCACCGTCGCCACCATCGGGCCCACCCTTGGGAATGAATTTCTCGCGGCGAAAAGACATGCAGCCGTTACCGCCATGCCCACCTTCGACATAGATCTTTGCCGTATCGACGAATTTCATTTTTATTATTATAGCGAAGAATAATGAAGAATCAACATACTGATAACAGATTACAGTTAACAGATTGCAGTAATTACGGTTTCTTTTTATTTGAGATCTTTTTCAATAATGCTTTGGCAACGATGTCCGGCACGAGTGCCGATATATCACCGCCCAGAGAAGCGATCTCTTTGACCAGCGATGAGCTGATGAAAATATATTTTTCGCCGGGCATGAGAAATATGGTTTCAATATCCGGCGCAAGCTTGCGGTTCATCAAAGTCATCTGCAATTCATAGTCAAAATCCGAAACCGCCCGGATGCCGCGGATCAAAGTAGCGGCATTCATTTTACGGGCCAGATCCACTAATAGGGATGAAAAACCGACAACCTCGATGTCTTTTCGGCCTTTGACCACTGATTTAACAAGCGCTATCCTTTCTTGCTGGCTGAACATGGTTATCTTGGGCCGGGCGCTGACCCCGACGATCACCCGGTCAAAGATCGCTTTTGCCCGGTTAAGAACATCGATATGACCGTAGGTTATCGGATCAAAAGTTCCTGCGTATATAGCCTTTTTCATTACATTGACTCCGGTTTTGAATCGATAACCGATATGGCGGTTTCACCATGTTTTTTGTGCTTTATCATTTGCCATTCTCCAGGAAGATTAATCGTCTCCTTTGCATGATGTTCAACAATAACAACGCCGGAGGCGAGATCGCAATTATGAAGTAAAATAAGGGTTTGATCAACGTAGTCACGGTGATAAGGAGGGTCGAGGAATACGATATCGAATTTCCTGCCTTTGAGTTTTTTGAGACTGCGGCGAAAATCATATTTCAGAACCTCGCATTTGTCTTTTATCTTAAACCGGTCGATATTGATCATCAGACTACGAGCATTGGTTTCGATGAAAACGCAATTGCATGCTCCGCGGCATATCGCTTCAATTCCAAGGGCACCGCTGCCAGCAAAGACATCAAGGATGTGCGCGTTTACGACCAGACTGCCGAGAATATTGAATATTGACTCGCGAACAATCCCTTTTGTTGGTCGGGTGCCCTTTTTTGCTACCTTTAGAGATCTGCCTTTGTTTCTACCTCCAACAATCCTCATTACATCATGTCAAGGATGTCAGAGCCGCAAAATTCGTTAAAGTCTCTTTAGTAATTTCTAATAATCGTCGGCGTGATAAAGATCAGTAATTCCCGGTCCTCAAAAGTAGTCGTTGTTTCCCGGAATAATGCTCCCAGAATCGGTATGGATTTGAGTATCGGGATACCGCGCACGCTTTTGGTCTCTTTGCGGCGGATAAAACCACCGATAACAACGGTATTGCCGTCTTTAACCAGGACTTTGGAATCAGCTTCGGATGTAGTAATGATCGGGCGGCCGGCAAGCGCCGAAGCACGATCAAGTTCACTGACCTCAGCATGTATATCCATTGTGATCTCTTCAAGCGAATTGATATGGGGCGTAACCTCAAGTTTTGTACCGACGGTATAGAATTGGATCACAGTATTACCGGAAATATCACGGGTAGGGATTCCGAAACGCTGACCACCGAGTATCGATGCCTGTATATTATCGACTGCGGTTATTCTGGGTGAAGAGATGGTTTGTGCCTTGCCGTTCTCTTCAAGCATATTGATAAACATATTGATCTGGGCGAGCGATGGAACCGTACCAATATTGAAAATGCTGTAACCAACGATTGATGGATTCTGATTGCTGACTATTTCACCGCGGATGACTCGGCTTTCAAGACCTTTTAAGGTCCAGTCGATCCCTAGTCCTTTCGATGTCGAAGCGTCAAGATCGACCACCTTGGCCATGATCTCGACCTGCGGAGTCGGCGTATCGAGAAGTTTAACCAGCTGTTCGATCTTGTTGTGTATCGGATCGACCTCAGTTACGACAATCGAATTGGTCCGTTCGTCGACATTGGCTTTGCCTTTTGGCGACAGCATCGCTGCAATCTTGTTCAGCATTTTGGCTGGATCCGCAAACTCAAGTTTATAAATCTTGGATGATGTCGGTAGATCATAATCCTGCTTGTCAAGATTGTCGGCAGTATCGACCCTGATCACACCAGGATCTTCCCGGTAAGCGTAACCAGAAGCTTTTAGAATAATATCTAATGCCTGACGCCAGGGCACGTTGTGCAATCTAACCGTAACCGTGCCTTTGACATCTTTGCCAGCGACGATATTCATTCCCGAATATTCAGCAAGTGCGCGCAAAACGGTTAGAATGTCGGCGTTCTCAAGGTCGATCGAAATCGGTCGCCCGGTAATCGTTGCGGTTGGTTTTGGCGTTGGTGCAGGAACGTTGGTCTCCAGAGTCGGTGTGGCAACTATTTCAGAACCGACTGAATGCCATTCAGCAAAAGGCATGGCCTGACCAGTAAGTACGGTTAGTACAAAATTATTTTCTTCGGTCAGGGTTAAATAAGAGTAATCATTGTCAAGGGTTGCGACCACACGAATAAGATCGCTTTGCTCTGTGAATCCGGTAACGGTGATTTCTTTCACCCCGCCACGGTTCACGGCAAATTTCTTACCAACTAATGAGCTCGATACTCCCGAACAATCTATAACAACTCTTGCCGGGTTCTTTAAGCTGAAGGAATTGGCAACGAATGGTGCATCGGCAACGACTGAAAGTTTTGTATTGACACCCTCAGAAGCGACCACTATATCTTTTATTACTGCACCACCGGCCAGGGAAATTACCAAGCTCAGAATTAAAATATTCCTCATATATTACCTCCTTTACTTTTCGTTTGGTTGAAGTCTGAGTTCATACTTGGTAACAACACCAGCGTGGACAATTTCGAAAATAATCGATTGACGATTTATTTCCTTTACTTTTCCACCGGCAACTTTGTCACCTCTCTTAAGGATATAACCATTGTTTACTCCATCTTTGACCAATGCATAATATCCTTTGTCTCCCCATAGTATCCCGATCAATGTTAAATTTTCGACACTGAGGTGACTTGCCTTTCCACCTTCGGATAGGTCCCATCCAAGTAAAGGTACAAATGGATCCCGACGACCCGATTCCTTATAATCCCATTTTTCAACTGGGAAAAGAGTATCGGTTGAGGTGGCAGTAGTTTCTGGTGCCTGGTTAACGAGTAAAATGGCGAAAGCAATATTACTTACGAGGTGGCACAGCATGGGGCACCTCCTTTCCTTGTGCAACTGTATAGGTTGCGGCACTCAGTGTTGCCTCAATGCTTCTATCCTTACCAGCTTTGATAACCACCGAGGGCACATTGACTATTCTGGCCAGGTTTCCGACATTCGATAAAAATCGGCCGAGTTGATGATAACCGCAGACGATTTTTATCTGAACCGGTATTTCTGAATAATTCGTTTTTAACTGTGGAGCACTGGGTTTGAAAAGCAAGAAACTTACACCGGCCTTAGTCCCGGAATTCGATATCTGCTGTATGAGCGATGGGATCTCTTTTGCTTTGGGTAACATTTCTTTAGCTTTTTCCCATTCTAATTCCAGTCGCGCGATCTTGGCTTGAAGTTCCGGTAGACGTTCACGTGCAGCTTCAGCTTTTTGAACCTCGATCCGCAATGAATCGCGCATCGTGATCAGGTTTTTGATCTTCTTTTGATTGGGCTGATAGAGCAACTGGAAAAACGCGATGAGTATGATTATTAGTAAAACGAAAAACAAAATTAATTTTTGGGTTTTCGGTTCACGTATATTCATGATTACCTCGCAGTTGTTGTTTCGAAACCTAAACTAGCCGTGAGAGTGAATTCCATCATTTCCTGTTTTTCGACAGCTTTTTTCTCCAGTACAGTGAGATCGACATTATTGATATATGGTGATTCTTCAAGACGGTTCATGAATTCAGCGACCAGCAGGTTCGAGGCAGTATATCCTTTCAAGGTCAATGCCGATTGGGTCGCATCGAGAGTCGTTAACCACGTGAATTCAGGCACACGACTGGATATTTCATCAAGAATATGGGCAATAAAGAAACGGTTACGATTCAGTTCTTTTATCGGAGCAATAAGCGCAGCAAGCTCACGTTCTCGGCGTTCCAGACTATCGACGGTCGCCTTGTATACCTTAAGCTCTTCGAGCTTGGCATTCAGCTGTGAAATATTGTTGTTAAGGCTACCCATGCGACTCGTCTGAAGCAGCAACAGCACGACAATTATCAAGACAACGATTGTGCCGCCAGCTATGTAGGCAAAGGTTGCCTGGATCGAAGGTAGTTTTATCCCTGCGCTTGGTGCTTTTGCTGCTTTGCGCTTTGGCGCCCCTCCTTTCTTGGCAGATGGCGCTAAATTTATTTTTATCATTACTCCCCCCTTAAAGCCAAACCAGTGGCTTGGGCTAGGATTGGTCCAAGGACATCAGCCCCTTCTGGACCGAACATGGTTGGATCATAAATAATATTCTTGAAGGGATTTAATAATTCAATTTGTATACCAAGTCTGCGCTTCAAATATTCTACTAGATTCGGGATCAGGGAGCCGCCGCCCGAGAAGAACATCCGGGACACTTTTTCTTCACCGGTAACACTGCTTAGGAATTGCAAGCTGCGTTCGATCTGGGTGCCGAGATCACTGACAAAGGATTCAAAAACACCCTGAACCGAGTCTTGAGATGCGCCGACCGGGATCGTACCCTTCACGGCATTTGCCGCATCTTCATAATTAAAACCAACTTCTTTCTGGAGTTTGCTGATAAAAGCATTTACTCCATAATAAACATCTCGGGCAGATAAAGATGAACCGCCTTTCATAACATTGATGACGGTCATGCCTGCGCCAATATGAATTAATCCGATGGTTTCGTCAGAGGTCGGTGAATAATTGAATTCATAAGCATTCTGTATGGCAAACGCGGTCGTATCGACGATTATCGGTGTTAAATTCAGTTCTTTTAACAATGAACTTAAATTATTGATAAGTTCATTCTTGGCTGCAACCAGAATGACTTCCTGCTGGTTTTCGCCGAAATTTGGATTTACGATATCAAAATCAAGCGTGACCTCATTGATATCGAATGGAACGTATTGTTCCGCTTCCCATTTGATCTGCTCGCGTGTATCCGCTTCGTTCATCCGGTCCATTGTAATTCTCTTAATGATTACATCTCGGCCGGCAAGTCCGATCACAACATCTTTGGTTGTGAAATTGCGACTTTCAAGTACAGTTCGGATCGAATCTAAAACTGCCTCCCGATCAATAATCTCTCCCTCCACGATCGCATCAGGTAAGACCTTTGAAATCCCGTAATTAAGAAGTTTTTTATTCTTACCTGTACTAAGTTCTACCATTTTGGTTTGACTGGATCCAATGTCAAGACCGATAACCTTTTTTTTCTTTCCGAACATAATCACTCCTTGTTTTTGTACATTTCGTTCAATTATATATATATTAGATAATCTGTCAAGAGGCAATTAAAAGGGAAACCGTTAATCACTTAAAATATCGGTTTAGCGTGAATGGTCAATTTTATAATAATTTCTGATAAAATCGGAAATCTTTGATTTCAGAGCTTTTAATAATTTTTTTGACGAAAATGAATAGTTCAAAATTCCTAACCTTTATCAAGTTATATTTCCGATCATTCCCGGAAATTAAAGGATGACCGGCATTTTTGTGTGAATCCGGCAAGTTTTCCCGATTTAATTGAGCTTCGTAACTGACCCATTAATTTTATATAAAAGTGTAGATTGTGGTAGCTGACCAGGCGTCCGGCCAATGCTTCGCCGGCATTGAAAAGATGCCGTATATAGCCCCGAGAAAAATTACGACAAGTAAAGCAGGTACATTCAGGATCAATCGGAGCCGTATCCTGAGCATATCGGCTCGCTTTGACTATGATTTTGCCTCCAGTAGTGAAGGCCATGCCAGTTCGTCCATTCCGGGTTGGCAGCACACAGTCGAAAAGGTCAACGCCCCGGCTTACTGCTTCTACAATATCTTCAGGATATCCAGCACCCATTAAATAGCGGATTTTTTTAACTGGTATTTCCTGATTTACTTCAAAAACCATTTCCTGGGTCAGGCTGGAAGGTTCGCCGATCATTAATCCTCCGATACCATATCCGGGAAAATCAAGATCAACGAGACGCCGTGCGCATTCGCGCCTTAAATCCTTGTAGGTAGCGCCCTGTATTATTCCAAAAATATTTTTGGTCGATCCTTTTATGCTGCGTTTTGCCCATTGCAGCGTACGTTCAACTGCTAATCGGGCATCGAGAACCGAAGATGGATAGCCAGTGAAAAAATCAAGGCACATTGCGATATCCGAACCAAGTTCTTTTTGTATGCTGACCGCGAGTTCGGGACTGAGAAAATGCCTGGAACCATCAAGATGTGATGAAAATTCAATACCATCATCGTTGACTTTCCGTAATGTATTTAACGAATAGGCCTGAAATCCTCCCGAATCAGTAAGAATAGCGCGGTCCCATGACATAAAGCGGTGGAGACCACCGAATTGCTTTATCAAAGGTGAGGTTGGTCGCAGCATTAAATGATATGTGTTGCAGACGATTATCTGTACGCCAATTTTTTTTAACGATGCTGGATCGATCATTTTTACCGTCGCCTGGGTCGCGACTGGCATAAAATTCGGCGTATCGACCGAGTAATTTTTTAGTTTAATTATACCAACCCGTGCGGCACTTGCCGGATCTTGATGGATTATTTTAAAGCGAATCACTTCATTACTTCTTTGCCCGCAAAACTACGATTGAGCGCGAATTCATTTATATCGTAGGGCGGTTTCCCATTTAATATATATTCCGCAGCTAGCCACCCGATCTCCGGTCCGAGCATAAAACCGTGGCCACACATGCCGCCGACGATCCAGAATCCTCTAATTTGTGTTTGATCAAGGATCGGATTGCCATCTGGGGTCATTTCATATGAACCGGACCATTGGCGCATGATCTTGACTTTTTCAAGCTTGGGGATAAGCCGCGCCATGCGTCGTCCCATTTCTTTTGCGAATTCAAAAGAAGTTCCAAGGTCAATACCTGGTACATTGGGTTTAGGTGTGTAGCACCCGATAATGCTGCCTTTGTGGTATTTCTGATTAAAATAGCAGCCGTCATCCCGATAGTCGACGATCATCATATCAAAAAATCTTTCGATCGGCTCGGTTATGATCGCCTCATGACGTTCCGGGTATATCGGGATATCAATATTCAATAACCGGGCGATACTACCGCAAAAAGGTCCAGCTGCATTGATCACGACTGGCGCATAATATTTCTCGCCGGTGCTGGTTGATATCGAATCAACCCGTTCATTTTTAATACCAATGCTTTGAACTTCGGTTCCAGTAAAAACTTTTCCCGAATGAGCAATATGGCGTGCGTAGGCATCAACTATCAAAAATGGATTTGCCTGACCATCACTTGGGCAATGTGCACCACCAAGCAATCCTTGCGTATTTATACCCGGTACTAGACGCTCAATTTCTTTTACATCGACATATCGGACATCGAGTTCCATTTCTTGCTGTAGTTTTATCAGTTCAAGATAGACCTGTTTCTTGTTTTCATCATGGGCAAGAAATAGATAACCTCCCGGATGGAACTCTACGTCCTGTTGTAATTCATTGGCCATTACTTTGAATTTCTTGACTGATTCCATGGCAACCTTAATGCTGAGTTCAGTTGAAAATTGCTGTCGGATACCTCCAATACAACGTCCGGTCGATCCGGCGGTCAGATAATCTTTTTCAAAAAGAAAAACCTTTAGTCCTTTTCGAGCTAAATAATAACCGGCGGCAGTGCCAATAATACCACCACCGATTATTATAACATCAGCTGTATTGTCCATGATAAGTTCTAAATACTAATAACAAGCACTAAATTCTAAGCACGAAATCCTAAACCCCGTCAAATACAAAAAAAGATTATGGCTCATGCTGAAAAAACAGTTATTACCCTTATTGATATTATTCCCTTGTGATATATGCAATTTGAACGGGGTAAACAATATTTAATTTCCAATTTTTTAAATTCCAAACAAATTCTAAGTCCCCCTCTATCCCCCTTTGTTAAAGGGGGATAGAGGGGGATTGTAAAAGATCTATTCATTGGGCCGGGATCAGCTTTTGGTTGAAGGATTTCGTATTTCGAGATTAGTATTCTAGTATCCATACTGTGCAATAATCTCGTCTTTTTTCTTACCCAGGATCTGATACTTTGCACCGATCTTCGTGAATGCGGCGATCGCTTTATCAAGATGTTCTTTTTCGTGGGCAGCTGATACCTGTACTCGGATCCGCGCTTGCCCTTTAGGCACGACTGGGAATGAAAAACCGATTACATATATACCTTCTTCATAGAGATCGCGCGCCATATCCTGTGCGAGTTTAGCATTGTATAGCATTATCGGTACGATCGGGTGAACGCCTTCACGGATATCGAATCCAGCGGCGGTCATTTTATCTCGGAAATATTTTGTATTTTTTTCAAGTTTGTCCCGACGGTCAGTAGTTTTAGAGATCAGATCGATTACTTTATTTGCCGCCGCAACAATAACCGGGGGCATGGTATTGGAAAATAAATAGGGACGCGCCCGTTGCCGGCAAAGATCCACGATCTCTTTTCGTCCGCTCACACATCCGCCGGACGCGCCACCTAGGGCTTTGCCCAAGGTTGTCGTAATGATATCGATACGCCCGATCACACCACAGTGTTCATGAGTACCTCGACCGTTTTTACCCATGAAACCGGTCGCATGAGAGTCATCAACCATGACCATTGCATCATATTTTTCAGCCAGGTCACAAATCTCGTCGAGCTTGGCAATATCACCATCCATTGAAAAAACACCATCAGTTATGATCATTCTCAATCGTAGGTTCTGGGTTTCCTTCAATTTTTCCTCGAGATGATCCATGTTCGAATGCTTGTAATTATAAAGCTGGGCTTTACAAAGCCTCATTCCGTCAACGATCGATGCATGAACCAGCCGGTCAGAGATCATAGCGTCTTCTTTATCAAGCACGACATCGAAAACACCGGCATTCGCATCCATACATGAAGGAAAGAGTATGGTATCCTCAGTCCCGAGAAATTTGGTTAACTTGGTTTCGAGCTCCTTATGAATATCCTGGGTACCACAGATAAAACGCACTGATGACATACCGTAGCCACGTTCATTTAAACCTTGATGAGCGGCTTCGATGACTTCCGGATGACTTGATAACCCAAGATAATTGTTAGCACAGAAATTCAACACTTCCTTCGGTTTGGCGCCGACGGGAAACTCGACATTGATATTAGCTCCCTGGGGCGATTCGATATAACGTTCTTCTTTAAAAGTTCCGGCGGTATTGATGTTTTTCAATTCATTTGAGAAAAAATCCCGGGCTTTGTTGCTATAGGCCATCATGACCTCCTATGCTACATTGAATTCTTTGAGTAGATTGATCATATTGTTTACTGAATCGAATGCCTCGGTCGTGGCTTTTTCATCCGGAATCGAGATCTGGAATTTTTTCTCAAGAAAGGTTTTAAGCGCTACCATTGAGAATGAATCAACGATGCCGCTTGAGATTAATTGAGTACTCTCATCAATCTCTTCTGAATCATCATCCAGATATTCCTTTTTGACATAATCGATTATCAATTTTTTTAAATCGTCGCTCATTTTACCTCCCTCTAAAATTAAATTCTAAATCCTAAGCACTAAATTCTAAATAATATCTTCAGCCTAAGGCTGATCCGCCTATGGCGGAAAATTCCAAACAAATTCTAAATCCCCCTCTATCCCCCTTTATTAAAGGGGGAAGAAGGGGGATTATAAAAGATTTATTCATTGGGCTGGGATCAGCTTTTGGTTGAAGGATTTAGTATTTCGTGCTTAGTCATTAGTCGTTCTCCAGTGTGCTGGTATCGCCGATCTCCTCGCCCCACTCTTTAGCCCGCAGCATTCGGCGCATGATCTTGCCGCTGCGCGTTTTAGGTAATGAAGATACGAATTCGATTGCCTGAGGCATGGCCAGCGGCGAAAGTTTTTTGCGGATAAAGTTCATAATATCGAGTTCTAAATCTGCGTTCGGCTCATGACCAGGTTTTAGAGCAATAAATGCCTTAACGACTTCCATGTTCACTGGGTCTGGTTTGCCGACCGCGGCGGATTCAGCAACCGCTGGGTGCTCGAGCAAAGCTGACTCGATTTCAAATGGTCCGACTAGATGACCAGCCGTATTAATAACATCGTCATCGCGACCCATGAACCAGAAATAGCCTTCGTTATCAATACTGGCACGATCGCCGCATATGTACCAACCGTTCTTGAATTTTTCATCATATAATTTTTTGTTATTCCAGTAAGTGCGGAACATCGATGGCCAGCCAGGTTTGAGCGCGATCAAACCCACTGTCCCGGCGGTTTCTATCGGTTCAAATTTCTTTGGATCAACGACAACTGCAGTAATTCCTGGAAATGGTGTGCCCATGGAGCCTGGTTTTACCGTCATGCCAGGAAAGTTCGTGATCACTATCGCTCCGGTTTCAGTTTGCCAGTAGGAATCGTGAAAAGGTTTTTTAAATACTTCCTGCGACCAGATCACGGCTTCAGCATTTAGGGGTTCGCCAACACTTATCAAATGGCGCAGGCAGGACATATCATGAGCTTTGACCGGTCCTGCGCCTTCTTTCATTAAAAGACGGATTGCAGTCGGTGCTGTGTACCATATTGTAACCTTATGTCTTTCAATGAAACTATACCATTTATCAGTGTTGAATCCCGAATCTAGCACAACCTGAGTAACGCCACTTGCCCAGGGTCCAATGATTCCGTAGGATGTACCGGTCACCCAGCCCGGGTCAGCAGTACACCAATAAATATCATCGGTGGTCAGATCCAGTGCCCATTTTGCCGTTATATGTTGAGCAATAAGCGATGAATGAACATGCATTGCACCTTTTGGTTTTCCAGTAGTACCGGATGTATAATGCAGCACCGAGGGAAATTCCGGACCAGCCTTATATATGTCGAATTTTTCATTCAATTGCGCTTTTTCCATATTAAAACTGATTTCAAATTTTTCGAGTTTTTTATTCCCCGCGTCGACCACGAATATATATTTTAGATCAGGTAATTTATGAAGTATTTTTCTTACTTTTCTAATATGCTTCATAGTGGTAAATATCGCGCAGGTCGACGCGTCCTCAAGCCGGGTGAACAGGGCTTCTTCACCGAATGCCGAGAACAACGGCTGAACAATGCCGCCCATTTTCAGCACTCCCAAAAAACTTATGTACAATTCCGGGATACGGTCCATGAACAGGCATATTCTTTCCTCAGGTTTGATCCCATTATCGAGCAGGAATTGAGCGATTGCATTGCTGTACAATCTTATATCATTATAGGTATATTTTTTCTTGTTGCCCTGAAAACCCTCCCAGATCAAGGCTGTTTTGTCCGCCATTCCTTTTTCACAGATCCTCTCGCTGCAATAATACGCAAGATTGTACATACCATCCTTACCGTATTCGAGTTCTTTAACTGACAACTGCCATTCGAAATTTTTGTATTTTTCCTCATAAGAACCAATATTGCCCATCAACATGCCTCCTTACAGATCATTTTCCATGATGGTTAAACTAAGCGATAATTGTTTTCTGCGGGTCGTTGAACAATGAATGTTTTTGATTGATCTATCATCGGCGATCTTTTTTAATTCACCTTTTAGTGTGATCTTCTCATTGAATTCAATTTCAATATTTTTCCAGAAATATCCTTTTTCCAAAC
>Ga0154645_1064_pt2 | contig 22790 bp, 27 predicted proteins | sample Rifle2008BG13ft_FD_116074 | JGI IMG/M metagenome (GOLD analysis project Ga0154645, IMG submission 116074) | candidate division WOR-3 bacterium RBG_13_43_14
TTGCCGCGGCGATCACACCAAGGATAATGCCCAATAATGGTTTGCTGGTTGGCTTTACGGCACCGTGCTTTTTACGTTCAAAAGTGGCAATAAATACTGCGGTAACGATTAGTGCGGCACCGGTTAATTGAATTAATGACAGGCTTTCTTTCAGTATGACTACGGAAAGCCCGATAATAAAGGGACTGTAAAGACAGGTCACGATTCCACTGAGCCCGGCGCCAAGCCTGTTCAGGCTCATAAAAAGCAAGCTATCACCAATCCCGATACCAAAAACACCGCTAGCGAGTAGTAATAAATAGACGTGTATCGGAGCTGGTCGGAATAGATTTTCACCGAACAATATTAAAGTGGGAATAAATAAGAAGGTTGCCAGGAGATTCTTGAAAGTGTTCAGTGCCAAAGGATGGACTTTTTCACCGCTTCGACGAAAAAAAATGACCGCCAGGGCCCAGAGTATAGCGCTTAATAGCGATAAGATCTCACCGATATAAGGCATCGCGAATTATAATCGTGTTTTTGTGAAAAACAAGCATAAGGTGCATATTAATGCCTTGATATGAATAGGTTTTTTAATATAATCGTCCAATGCTCATTATAATACGCATTTTGATCGCGATCATATTGTTGGTCGTACTGATCCGTCGTAAGGTTAATCTTGCCCTGGCTTTATTGCTTGACGCGGTCGCGGTCGGTTTGTTATTCCGAACCCCGGCATTTGATATTTTAACGACCTTTCCCAGGACAATGATCCAGCTAAATACACTTGAATTTTTATTCATTATTTATATGGTTTTAGTCCTAGCTCAATTGATGAGGGCGTCAGGTAATTTAGACCGGATAATACTAAATCTTGATAAGCTTTTTGCCGATTATCGTATCGGCGCGGCATTATTGCCCGCGCTGATCGGTCTCTTACCAATGCCGGCTGGTGCTATGCTTTCCGCGCCGATCGTTCGAGAGATGGGCAATAAGGCGAGCCTATCATCCGAAAAAATGACATTCCTCAATTACTGGTTCAGGCATTTATGGGAATATTTCTGGCCTTTGTATCCCGCGATCCTTTTGACCGCTGGGATATTTGATATTTCTCTACGCTCGATCATGATAACCCAGTTTCCATTGACCTTTGCTGCTTTGTTTGTTGGCTTGATTTTTCTGTTGAGATTGCCCCGTATAAAAGTCAGGCAAAATCCATTTAAAGTGAAAATTCTTGCGAAAACGATATTTTATCTATGGCCGGTTCTGACAATAATTTTCTTGGTGATGGTCTTAAAATTTCGTATGGCCTGGTCGCTTGGTGTCAGTGTAACCCTGTCGGTTTTATTCTCAAGATTACCGATAAAAACAATATCAAGCTTGTTCGTTAAGGCATTTTCAATCTCATCGCTCGGTGTCATCTATGCCGTTTTTGTATTTAAAAATATGCTTGATCTATCCGGCGCCCTGGCTGCGATCCCGCAGATCGTTGAAGGGTTGCCGGCAATAAAGATCTTTGTGATCTTCTTCGCCCCTTTTATAGTTGGTTTTTTGACCGGAGTCAATTCTGCTTTTGCCGGTATAGCATTTCCTATAATCGCACCGCTCGCGACGGCAAGCGGTGCACCTTTTAGACTGGTCATGTTCGCTTATGCAAGTGGTTTTGCCGGGGTTTTGCTCTCGCCCGTACACCTGTGTCTATGTTTGACCAAAGAATATTTTGGTGCTGATTTTCCAAAAGTTTATCGGTTCCTTTTACCTTCGGTTCTGATGTTATTTGTTATATCAATTGTTCTTTTATTAATATACCGTCATTAATGATCAATTGCCGAAGCCCAGCATTCTTTGTTCTTAGTAGAGATCCAGTCAGGCAGAAACTCTGACAGGCAATAAGGCTGGAGTTTGATCTGCTTTATCTGGTCGATATCCTGCCACCAGAATATTAGTTCAGCTTCGAGTGATCTAATAATTTTGGTTTTCTTTTTTGGCTGAGCTTCAAAAATAAGATTTATTTCCGCATGCTGTCTACCATTTTCTTTCCAGGCATGCTCGATTGCACCGAGAAATCTCTTTACTTTAACATCGATCCCGGTTTCTTCTTTTAATTCACGTTGCAGTGCATTGGCGGCTGATTCGCCGAATTCAACATGGCCGCCTGGTAAAAAGGAATAATTTCTATTTTTTTTTCGAACGAGCATAACCTGGTGGTCATGAATGATTACTGCCCGGACGATCAGTTCAATTTTTCTCATAATGATATATCATCCTCTCTTGAACCGGAGTATAGATAACAAATTAATTCTTAACCGCAAAGCTTATCTGATCGCAGAGTATTGATGGGTAATAACCAAAGAGGGTCGCCGACTGATGATCCTCGATGCTAATAATGTTCTTAAGCGTTGAATATATATTGCCGGCGATCATAGCGTCCTTCACCCGACCTACGATCTCTCCGTTTTCTACATATAAACCAGGCGATAAACCGATCGAATAATCGCCATTAGGTATATTACCACTATGTGCCCCCAGCGCTCCGCTAATTATTATACCCCGATCGATGCTGGCGAGCATTTCCTGCCAGGATTTTTTTCCAGGCAGGACTCCGAGATGCTGAAGCTGTGGCTGTGGTTTGGTCGCAAAGATCTCGCCGGAAAGTACGCCGCCGCGAAACCCGGTGCCGGTCGATTTTGTTTTAAGTTTTTCCGCGTAATCAAGATCATTATAAAAATTACTGACCACGCCATTTTCGATAAGCGGCAAATAGCAGCATGGTGTACCTTCGTCATCGAAAGCTCGGGCGCCCGGCCGATGATCGTTCCGCGGATCGTTTACCACTGAAAGCTGATTATTGAATACCGGTAAGCCTATTTTATCGACCAGGGGAGACTGCCGTTGATATATATTAACGCAATTGGTTGCGCTTTGCAGGCGCCAGCCCAGTATATAAAAAACCTCGGGTAGAAATAGTACCTTTAATAAACCACTTTTGGGATATACCTGTTTTTCTGAACTTTTGTAAATCGTAACCAGCTCATCGATAAGTTCAGCCGGCACCGGCGTGAAACCTTTTGAAAGATGAAGTCGTCTTAACCCGGCATAGGATTCAGGATACAAAAGAGAAATATTCATAAAAAAAAGCGATGATCGAACCGATAAATCGGTTCTACGATTGTTCATTATTCTGAGAGTGCTGTAAGTGAATCCCGTGCTGATATTGACTTGCCCAGCGGTTTTCTGCGCAAACAGTTCGTTAACGCGTTGACATTCTTCGGCAATCGTTGTATTGGATAGATTTTCGCATTCAGGGTCCCAGGTGTTCAGGTTCTTGATCTCACCGGGTGATGGAAAAGTAAAAGGTGCATCGATACCACCCTTTAAAGACTGCAGGGCATTGGCGATAAGATCATTTTCTGTATGGATATTTCGGGTATACGCAAATCCAAGCCGTTTATTTTTAATGATACGAAGGCTTATGCCCTTTTCGATCGTGCTTTCAATATCCTTAAGCATGCCATTCTCATAATTCAAAATATTGGTTGTTGCTTCTGATGAAAAAACTTCGGCCTGGTCACTTTTTTTCATTGCCTCCTGAAGGATTTTCTCCATTACACGCCTCCGATTACAACACCTTTGACCAGAACATGGGGTGCGCCATGACAGGAACGGATATTTAACTGCCCTTTGCCGCAGCCGCCGATACGGCTAAGTTTCAAGTCATTGCCAACAATAACAATATTTTGTAATGTGTTATAAAGATTTCCAGTTATGTTAATATCGCGGATCATATCGCTTATTTTCCCGTTCCGGACGATATATCCATATTGAGCTCCGAATGTGAAATTTTCACCGCTGGTCTGCCCGCCTATTGCATCAAGGATATAAAGTCCATCTTTCAATTCATATAATAATTCATCCTCTGATTGGCCGCCCGGTTGGATGAAAATCGTTCCCATGCGTATTATTGGCGCAAAGCGGTAATCTTCAGCGACGCAGTGACCGTTGACCGGTTCGTTGAAATCAGCAGCTGTATAACGGGAGTGCAGTCTTCCAACCAGGACACCATTCTTCAATAATTGCGTCGGGCGGGCAGCGATTCCCTCATCGTCATATTTGTAAAAACCGAGCTGATCGGGTATAGTAGGATCATCAATAATGTTCAAAACATCATTGCCGAGCTTTGCCCCAGTTTGCATTTTTGTGCGCATTGATGGGTTGTTCTGGATCAGGTCGGCTTCGGAAAAATGACCGAATGCCTCGTGGGTAAAAACTCCGGCGAGGCTTTGATTGAGCACTACATCATAAGTCCCGGCCTGTACCGGTTTTGCATCGAGAAGCTGTAGGACCAGCGCGGTCCTTTCAGTAAATTCATCTTCCTGATTTCGCAGCGTTGAAAAACCATTGCTGCCGCCAATACCGACCCGGATATTCTGCATGAAATGGCCATCACTGCTGGTGATAAGACCATTGATACGATTAATCGTGATCTTCTCTTCGATCTCTAAGCCATCAGTGCTGACAAAGAATTTATGGCGGGCGACTTCCAGATACTCGAGATAGGTGGTCAGGATATTCTTTTCCTTCATCGGGATACTATTGTACTTACGGGTTAGGTCAAGTTTTTCGTCGATCGAAACATTGGCTGGATCCTCGTCCAACTCGGGAATAAACCGGTCGGCCAATGCGTTAACCGGAGCAAGCTTAAAAGCTGAAGAGGAATGCCGTGCTGATAATGCTGCGTTCTCACATACCGTAAAGATCGCTTTTTCCAGTTCTTTAAGGTTGGTAAAGGCAATCGTCGATAATCCTCCATTTTTCAATACGCGAAGGACATAACCATCGGTCGTATTAGAACTCAGTTGATTGATTTCCTCGCCGCGAAAGGTAATACGAGTTTCATTTTTGATTTCATAGCGGAGATCTGAATAGTCAGCATCGATACGGCTTATTATCTTTTTTAGATCCGGCAGCATAAATTCTCCATAATCGGGATAATATTATACCGTATTTTTAATTTGCGTCAATGATTTGCAAAATGTTGGTATTAGGTGATTAAAAGGCCTTTTTCTTTTATTAATTCAACCGTGACCTTTACTATATCCGGATCATAGAGAATTCCGGCATTCTGCTCAATCTCTTTGACGGTTTCCTCGATTGAGAGTGCGGCGCGATATGGTCGATGCGAGGACATGGCTTCAATCACATCGGCTACGGCCAGGATCTTGGCTTCGATCATGATCTCATTGTCCTTTAATCCCTTTGGGTACCCTGACCCGTTCAGGCGTTCATGATGTTGAAGTACGATATCCGCAACCGGCCAGGGAAAATCGATCTTTTTCAAAATGTCGCTTCCAACCATGGGATGGATCTTGATCAGGGCGAATTCCGACTCGGTCAAAGTGCTTGGTCGGCTTAAGATCTCTGCCGGTACATATATTTTACCAATGTCGTGTATCATCGCGGCCGTGTGTAATCCTTTTAGTTGGATTTCATTAAGATTCATTGCGGTACTGATATAAATAACGAACTCAGCGACCCGTTGCTGATGACCGGCGGTGTAGGGATCGCGTGTTTCCAGTATGCTCGCCATTGCATGAATAGTATTGAGCATTAATTCCTGATATTTTTCCAGATTGTGTTTGAGCCGTTCTTCCATCTGCTGGCGTTCCGATATATCGACGAGCATACCGGATATAATGTCTTTTTCTAAGGTCGCGCTGACGAGTATTATCCTTTCTTGACCGGTTCTGGTCTTTAGCCTGAGTTCGTAATGATCGATTCGACCATTTTCATTGAGTATTTTCAGGAATTTTTTTCGATCTGAACTCTCAAAATATATCGTTTCCACCGGGATCTTGATAAAATCGTCTGGATTGTCATATTCAAGCAGCCGGGCAAAAGCCTTGTTTGCATATACGAATTGCCCGCTGAGATTGGTTTTATAAACTCCCATTAATGCATTATCGACCAGATCGCGGTATTTACGTTCCGATTTCTGTAGGTCATCTTGCATCTGGCGCTGGTGGGTGATATCCATAAATGATGCTTGGACCGCCGGTTCACCCTTATACATTATGCGGCTTGAATAGATTCGCATCCAGCGTACTTCACCGTCTTTGCGGTTGATCCTAAATTCGTATGAGCTCGGTTCTGGATTACCGTCAAGCCGGGATTGATAGCGACCAAAGAATAATGCGCGGTCATCTTCATAAATCAGGTTTTTTATTTGCTCATCAGAAAAATTCATTAATTCATCGAACGTATAGCCGGTGATCTCGGTAAGGGCCGTATTAATATAAGTCATGCGCGGCGGTAGGCCCTGGGCAATTGTCAATCCCAATGGTGAATTTTCGACACAAACTCGATATTTTTCTTCTGATTCCCTCAGTTCAACTTCAATTTTTTTATATTCAGTAATATCAGTGACAATGCCCATTATCGCCTTGCCATCTTTATAATCGATCAGGTTGCTGGTTATTATCGCATCCAGAACATTGCCGTTTTTGGTGATCAATTTATACGAATATGGTTCGACATTTTCACCTCTTAAATGCTTTTCAAAGGCGGCATTTATCGTTGGCAATGATTCGGGGGCGATCAGGCATCGAAAATCGAATTTTGGATCGTAGAATTCCCCGCGGGTATAACCTAAGATCTCCTCGCATTTTTTATTGGCGTATGCAACCCGTCCGTCTTTGTTAATGAATATCATATTGGGAGAATGCTCAGCCAGCTGTTGGAATTTTGCTTCGGTTTCACTAATTGCCTTTTGGGCTTCGCGGCGAGCGCTGATGTCGATACCGACCCCGAAAATAAAATCGATCTCTTTTTTATTGTCTAAAATCGTGCTGCAGTGTATTTCGACATCTCGGCTGCTTCTATCCTTGGTCAATAATATTGTTTCGAAAACGATTGTTTGCTTTGTTTCTCTGAGTTTCTTCCAATGGTTCAGAACGTTCAATTGTTCGCCGGAATTGACAAAATATTTAATGAAATCTTTTCCGACAACCTCAACCGTTTTATAGCCGAGCGCATTCGCCATTGTTTCATTCATTAATAAGGTGATACATTCCGGGCTGGCAGTGAAAAAATAAGTGGGGGATGAATTGATCATTTTCATGGCGAAATCGATCTCTTGTTTTAAAGATTCTCGATCCGCATTCAGCTGTTCAATAGTGGTTTCAAAACCGGCTTTTTGTTCCTGCAATTGTTTTATTTCATCGAGTAATTGTTCTTGGTTCTTTTCCCCTTTATTATTCAATGTTCTCCTCTTGTGCTCTGCTCTTTTTTATTATAACAGGGTAGGCAAATGATGTCAATAGACAACTACGAAGAAAAGTGCTCCGGATCGTTTGATCAAGAGCACGATAATAAGCTGTCCGAAAGGCAAGAAATTACTTGCGCTTCTTTTTAGCTTTTATTTTTTTCTTGGCTTTCTTTTCGGCTTTAACGGCTTTTTTCTTTTTCTTCTTATCAACTTTCGGTGCCGACGGTTTCGGTTTTTCGGCCGGAGCTGTTTTTGGTTTTTCATCTGGAGCCGGTTTCGGTTTTTTCTCTTTGACCTTTTTTTCCTTTTTCTCTTTCTTTTTATCTTTTTTACCGGTTTCGACAATATGGCGACGTTCAATCAGTTTGCGCCTTTGATCGATGGTCGCATCATCGGCCGTTTCAACCAATTCCAGTATCGACATTTCGGCGCCATCGCCAAGCCTTGGTCCCAATCGAATTATACGTGTATAACCTCCGTGCCGATTGACAAAACGGGGCGCGATCTCTTCGCAAACGATCTTTACCAATTTATGATCCGGTAAGTAGCGATATACATGTCTGCGAGCAGATAGATCATTACGCTTTGCGATCTCCAATAGGCGTTCGGCTAGCCGTCGAGCTTCTTTGGCCTTAGGGAGGGTTGTTCTTATTCTTTCGAATATAAATAATGCGCGACATAAATTTTTAAGTAAAGCATCACGATGATGTTTTGTTCGACCTAACTTCTTGACTCGATCACCGTGTCTCATACATCATCATCCTTCAAATACTTATCAACGTTCATTTCAAGCTGAAGTGCGATCTTCCCAAGATTTTTTTCCAGTTCTTTTAGCGATTTTCGGCCAAAATTCTCATAGGTCAGCAATTCCTTTCCGCTTTTCCGCACCAGATCGCCGATGGTCTTTATATTTTCATTCTTAAGGCAATTTGATGCCCGTACCGAGATCTCAAGTTCATCAATACTGCGTTTCAGAACCTCGCGTATTCGGCGTTCCTCAGCATCCAGCTGATCTTTGGACGTAAACTGCGGTTCAACTCCCAGTTCGGTGATGAAGGATAGATGATGTTTCAATAGGCTCGCTGCTTCAACCAGAGATTCGATCGGGCTCACCGAACCGTCGGTTTTTATATCAATAACAAGATGGTCATAATCGGTTTTAGTACCAACCCGGGTATTTTTTATATCAAAATTGACCGCTAATACCGGTGAAAAGATTGCATCAATATAGACTGTGCCCAGGGGCGCATCGGCTTGCTTTAACATTTCAGCCGGAACATAACCGCGGCCATTTTCAACGGTCATCTCTACGGCGAAACTAACTTTATTGTCGGTTACTGTTAAGATCTTTTGTTCGGGCGTTATGATCTCTATCTCGGGGTTCATTTCGATAGTTCCAGCTAGATATTCTTTTTTCCCTTTTACTTTCAACACCAGCGTGCGGGGATCATCGGCATTGAGCTTGGTCCTAATTTTCTTGAGGTTCAGAACGATCTCAACAACATCTTCATAGACACCGGGTATTGTTGAGAATTCCTGCAATACGTCCCCGATCCTTACTTTAGTTATCGCTGATCCCTGGATCGAAGACAACAGTATTCTTCTTAAGGCGTTTCCGATCGTTATGCCAAAACCCCGTTCCAGTGGAGAGAGGATAAAACGACCAAAATGGTCATTAGTTACATCTTTATCGATTTCAATTTTATTGGGTACTAAAAAAGGTTTCAAACTCATATTATCACCCCTATTTGGAGTAGAACTCAACAATCAAACTTTCCTGGATCGGTGATGTGATATCTTCCCGTTTTGGCATTCTTGTGATCTGTCCGAGCATTTTTTCACGATCAAGTTTTAGCCACGTGGCCATTTTTTCCGGATCCCTTTCTTCCAGTGCCTTTTTGATCAATACATTCTTGCGCTGTTGCTCGGCGATCTGAATAACTTGATTGACCCGTATATGATATGATGGGATATCGGTATTTTTACCGTCCACCAGTATGTGACCGTGTCTGATAAATTGTCTGGCTTGGGTACGGGACGACGCAAGTCCAAGTTGATAAAGCACATTGTCAAGACGGGTCTCGAGAGCGACCAGCAGGTTTTCACCGGGATTACCAGGTTTCTTGACCGCATCATGGAATATTTTACGGAACTGTTGCTCAAGTATTCCATATATTGCTTTCACTTTTTGCTTTTCACGCAATTGTATCGCATACGAAGTGAGCTTTCTCCGGCCAACTTTTCCGTGGGTTCCGGGAGGATAGCCTCGCCGGATGAACGAGCATTTATCAGTAAAACAGCGACTTCCGCGCAAAAATAACTTTTCTCCTTCGCGACGGCATATCCGGCATTTAGCTCCAATGTAGCGAGCCATTATATCCTCCTTCTTCTTGGTGGTCGACAGCCGTTATGGGGTAGAGGCGTTGCGTCTTTGATCGAGGTGATGGTTAAACCAACGGTTTGCAGAGTTCGTATCGCGGCTTCTCTTCCTGGTCCAGGTCCTTTGATTCTGATTTCAACTTTTCGAACACCCATTGACTGGGCCGATCTTGCTACCTGATCGGCGCATTGCTGGGCAGCGTACGCAGTGCCTTTTTTGGTCCCCTTAAAACCTATTTTACCAGCTGAAGACCAGCAGAGCACGTTGCCTTTATGGTCGCAGATCGAAACAATCGTATTATTAAAAGTAGCAAAAATATTAGCGACACCGGTTTGCTCGACGTGAACTACCTTTTTGCGCTTTACTGGCCGGGTCTTGCTTTTTTCACTTTTCGGGCCTTGTTTTTTCTTCATTATTTTTTAACTCCTACGCTTGATTTTCCGGCCACGGTCTTGCGTTTTCCTTTTCTAGTTCGAGCATTTGTCCTAGTACGTTGACCGCGGGCGGGCAATCCAGTACGATGTCTCATTCCGCGATATGCATTAATATCGATCAGTCTTTTTATATCGGAAGCAATTTCAGCTCGCAGGGCACCTTCGACCTTATATTCAGTTTCCAGTAATTTCCTTATGCTTGTAATCTCATCATCAGTGAGATCTTTTATTTTTTTTGCCGGATCGATACCGATCGTAGCAACTATCTTCTGTGCACTGTGCAGGCCAATACCGAATATCGCAGTCAAGCCGTATGCAATACGCTTATTGGGCGGTAAATCAATACCTGCAATTCTTGCCATAATCCTCCTTACAAAATGGTAATTGGGTAATGGGTTAAGATGCTGGAAATATTAAATTTTTTCTCCAGCTTCCAAGCCCAATAACTATTACCCATTTATTATCCCTGGCGTTGTTTATGACGGGGATTCTTGCAAATGACCACCACAACGCCTTTACGCTTAATAATTCGACACGAAATGCATCGCTTTTTAACTGAAGATTTAACTTTCAAAAAACCTCCTTAATTAAATATTATATAAACAGAATTATACACAAAAGCTATTAAAAATCAAGATATAAATATATAGATAAAAAAAACGTTCTTGTTTCGTTACTTATAGCGCCAGACTATCCTGCCCCTTGATAGGTCATAAGGCGAAAGCTCAAGTAGAACACGGTCACCCGGTAGGATCTTTATATAGCTCATACGCATCTTACCTGAGACATGGGCTAATACTTTATGGCCGTTATCAAGTTCTACCCTGAACATTGCATTGGGCAGGGTTTCCAGAATAGTACCCTCAGTCTGGATTAGGTCTTTTCTTGACATATTAACTCTCAACCACTCTGGTCAAATTGATGTTGCCTTTTTCTAAGATTGCGATCGTATCCTCGTAATGACAGGAAAGTGAGCCGTCCTTGGTTGAAATCGTCCAGTTGTTTGCGGCGGTTTTAACCTCAAATCCTCCCATATTGACCATTGGTTCAATTGCCAGTACCATACCCTTTTTAATCTCGGGTTTGGGACCTTCGCAAATGAAATTAGGTATCATTGGTTCTTCATGAAGCTGTTTACCGACCCCGTGCCCGGTCAATTCGCGGACGACGCTAAAACCATTAGTTTCAACGGTTTGCTGGATGGCTCGTGAGATATCCGATATTTTATTGCCAGCTTTAGCCATCGTGATACCGCAGCCGAGCGCCTCCTTGGTCACGCTTAAGAGTTTTTTGGTTTCTTTTTTCATTTCGCCGGCGGGAAAGGTTCTGGCTGCATCAGCAATATATCCCTGATAGGTGACTCCGACATCGAGCTTTACAATATCATGTTCTTTTATGACCCGCGGACCAGGTATTCCATGCACGATCTCATCATTGATCGAAATACAGCTGTTTTTAGGGAATCCACGGTAATTAAGAAAAGTTGGGATTGCGTTTCGTCGTTGTATCATCGCTTCAATTATTTTATCCAACTCTTCGGTGGTTTTACCGGTAAGTTCGAGCTTACTGATATGGCAGAAGATTTCATAAATGATATTTCCTGCAATCGCAATCTTTTTGATCGCATCTTCATTTTTTAAGATTATGGGCATTTATGACCTGAACAATATTATTAAAAACATCGTCTTCTGAACCAATTGCGGGTACTTTTTGATAGCAGTTTAATGATTTATAGTATTTAGTCAGCGGTGCAGTTTCTTCCTGGTAAACTTGCATACGTTTCTGAATTACCGTTTCAGTATCATCTTCTCTTTTGATCAACGGTTTTTTGCATTGATCACAAACCTCGTCTTTCCGGGGGGGATTGCTCACAAGATTATACAATCGATTGCACACCGGACAATACCTGCGGTTGAGCAGTCGAGCCGATATTTCTCTTTCATCCAGATCCATTTCCAGCGCAAGATTAAGGCGCAAGTTGAGCCGTGATAAACTGGTGTTAAGATTGATCGCCTGATTCAAATTGCGTGGAAAACCATCGAACAAAATACCGTTGGCTTTGTTCTCGATCAAAAAGCTGTCTACAATCTCAAAGATCAACGTATCAGGAACGAGAACTCCCTGAATCATATGGGATTCTGCTTTTTTGCCGGATTCGCTTTGGATCGCAACTTCCTCCCGCAATATGTCACCCATTGAAAATTTTTCGCAGCGGTAGTACTGAGTCAGACGGTTTGCTTGAGTTCCTTTGCCGACCCCAGGCGGTCCAAAAAGCATCAATATCATCGACGTCCCCGGATCTTACCTCGCTTCATGAATCCCTCATAATGATACATCATCAGCTGGGATTCTATTTGTTGTAAAGTGTCCAGGGCAACTCCAACAATGATAAGCAAAGTCGTACCACCGAAATAGAATGGAACGTTGAGGAAATTTATCAAATACCAGGGTACCAGGGCGATAAAGCCGAGAAACAGTGCCCCGGGTAAAGTTATTTTCGAAAGTATATCGTCTATATAATTCGCGGTAATCGTACCCGGACGTATGCCCGGGACAAAACCACCATAACGTTTCATATTATCGGCGATCTCGGTTGGATTAAAAACGATTGATGTATAAAAATAAGTGAAAAATATGATCAATCCAAAGAACAGTATATCATATCCCCAAAATCCCGGTCTGAATACTTCGGTAATACCTTTAAGCGCTGGAATGAAAGCAGCGACCGTGCCGGGGAATACAACCAGCGATTGAGCAAAAATTATCGGGATCACACCCGCCGTATTGACCCGTAACGGTAAGAAGGTCGATTGACCTCCATACATCTTTCGACCGACTATCCGTTTTGGATATTGTACCGGGATTCTTCGAGTTGCCTGGGTCATAATAATGACCGAGGCAACGATAAATATCATTATTAGTATCACCAATATGAGATTGATCAGTGATAGACCCTGGGTGATCACAAGCTGAGCTGTACGTAGAAAATAAGATGGGTATTCTTCAAGGCAGCCAATGAAGATGAGGAATGAAATGCCATTACCAATGCCTTTTTCAGTTATCTGTTCACCGATCCACATTGCGAATATCGCTCCACAGGTCAGGGTCAGCATCGCCGTCAGACGGAATGCCCAGCCGGGATTGTAAACGATCGCCATGGTGCCGGCGGCACTGGTGAACTTCTGGCTCTCAAGGAACATCGCAATACTGATCGACTGGAAGACAGCCAGACCAACCGTGAGATAACGAGTATACTGGGTTATTTTTCTTCGGCCGGCCTGATCGCGTTGCATTTTTTCAACCTGGGGGAATACCGAACCGAGCAGCTGGAAAATGATCGAAGCCGATATGTAAGGCATAACGCCAAGAAACAATATTGCCGCTCTTGAGAGGGCGCCACCGACAAATATATCATACATACCAAATATCGATCCCTGCTGCTTGAGTTGTTGCATTAACAGACCAAGCGCCTGGGCGTTTATCCCGGGTAATGGAAGATGAGCGCCAAGACGGTAAACCGCAACCGCGAAAAGAGTAAAAAACAGCTTTTTCTTCAGGTCGGGTACTTTGAATATATTTTGAATGGTCGAGATCATTTTATGCGCTCGGTTTTACCTTTTGCGCCGATGATCTTATCAAGCGCGCTCTTTGAGAATTTATGCGCCTTGACCACCAGCGGAATAGTCAATTCACCCTGTCCGAGTATTTTTATTTTTTTACCACCTTTAATAATACCCTTTGCTTTCATAGAATCCGGAGTAACTTCAGAATTGGCTTCAAAGGCGGCGAGTTTCTTGATATTGACGATTTCATACGGTTCGCTATGTATGTTCGTGAATCCCCGTTTTGGCACGCGGCGGGTAAGCGGCATTTGGCCACCTTCATAACCCGGTTTGCGACTGTAGCCAGATCTCGATTTTTGACCTTTGTGGCCACGGGTTGATGTTTTCCCGTGACCCGAACCAGGGCCACAACCGACGCGTTTGCGCTTCTTGGTTGCACCCGGTGCTGGTTTGAGATCACTTATTTTCATTTTTGATCTCCTCAACCTCGACCAGGTAGGCAATCTGGTTTATCATACCCCTTATTGCATCATTGTCCGGATAAGTACGGCTTCGTCCGATCCGGATTAGACCCAGGGCCTTCAATGTCAATTTATGTTTCTTGATTTTGTTTATCGGGCTCTTCTTTAATGTCACTTTTATTTTCTTCATGCTTTTTCCTCATAAAATATTCTATTGGTTTATTGCGCATTTCAGCCTCGATCAGGATCGGGCGTATTGATTTCAGGGCGTTTATGGTTGCGTTAGCAAGATTCGTTGGGTTGTTTGAACCAAGTGATTTGGTGAGAATATTCTTGATGCCGACCGCTTCGCATACCGCCCGTACCGGATTGCATGCGATAATTCCAGTACCGGTCAAGGCCGGTTTCATGATTAGATTGCTGGCCGAAAATTTTCCGGTTACCGGATGTAGAATCGTTCCTTCCGTAACATCGACTTTTACCATTGTCTTTTTTGCGATCACAGTGGCTTTTTTGATCGCGGCCGCGACCTCGGCTGATTTAGCGTGACCAACGCCGATACCGCCGGCACCGTCTCCAACCACTACGCATGCATATAATTTTAATCGTTTACCGCCTTTAACAACTTTAATTACTCTTTTGAGTTCGACGACTTTTTCAATAAAGGTATCAGTTGTTTCAAACACCAAACCTCCTCTAAAATATTAAACCTGCTTCGCGGGCGCCATCAGCAACTGCTTTTATACGTCCGTGATATTTATACCCAGCGCGGTCAAAGGTTACGGTTTTTATTCCTTTTTCCACTGCCGTTTTCCCGATTCTTTTTCCGGTTTCAAATGCGATCTCGGTCTTTTTCTTTCCTTTGGCAGTATCTTTGACCAAAGATGAAGTACCAATTATTACCCGTTGTGATTGGTCGTCGATAAGCTGCGCGTAAATATGACGATTGCTCCGGAATACACAGAACCGGGGTCGATCCTTGGTTCCGAAAACCTTTTTTCTTATCCTTTGATGTCTTAATTTGCGACCAACTAGTTTCATATCAATGCCTCTGGTTAAGCCTGGACAATTGCTCGCTTACCGATCTTTTTGCGAAGATGCTCTTTTTCATAACGTATGCCCTTATGCCGGTAGGGATCAGGAATTCGTACGCGCTTGATTTTCGCGGCAACATCGCCAAGCAGCTGTTTGTTTATGCTTTTAAGGGTTATATAGGTCAGATCACCTTTATCCGCGCTTTTGACTACCTTGAGTTCACATTTTATTTCTTTTGGTAACTCCAATGAAACCGGTGATGAATAGCCAACAAAAAGTTGAATATTATTACCAGCCAACTGGGCGCGGTACCCGGTTCCCTGTATGATCAAGATCTTTTCATAACCCAAGGTTACCCCTTTGATCATATTAATTATTAATGAGCGGGTGGTTCCCTGTTCAGCCGCACCGGCTTTACTATTTTCAATGCTCTTCACCAATATTTGATCAGTCTGGATCTCGATATCGACCTTGGAACTGAGTTTGCCTTCAACCGTGCCAAGCGGGCCCTGTACTTTTATATCGCTGTTTGCTCTTGTGACTTTAACCTGTTTAGGGATAGTTATCGGTCTGAATCTCTGACGAGCCATAAAATTCTCCTTAATAAACGTAAGCGATCAATTCTCCGCCGATTTTTTTCCGGCGTGCTTCACGATCGCTAAGAACACCGCTGGACGTGGTAAGAATCGCCGTACCTACCCCACCCAAAACATATGGTATCTCATATTTACTTACATAAACGCGTCTTGAGCATTTGGACTTACGTTCCAGATTTCGAATGACTGATTCACCGTTCTTCCCGTATTTCAGCATTATCGAAATTTTGCGTTTCTTATTATCAAGAGTAAAATTATTTATAAATCCTTCCTCCAACAGTACCCGCAGGATTTCGGTTTTAAGCCGAGAATAGGGCGCGGTCACTTCGTTTTTCTGGGCGCGGCAGCCGTTGCGAATTATCGTTAACATATCAGCAATCGGGTCCATTAAACCTCCTTCGATCCTTTACCTTTATGGCAATGCCCGTTTAAGCAATTTCTATTTATAGAAATGCGATTTTTAGTATATAAATCATTTTTAGAAAACATAGACAAATATTATATTTATTTTATTTATAATGTCAAGGGTAAAAATACATCAAAATTTCATGATATTGCAAAACTTAACAAAACCAGCCTGTCCTGTTCTGTTAAGTTTTAAATGTTCAAGTCATGTAATTACAGACGATATATTAACGATAATTTTTAAAATTGGATTGGAGTACAAATTATTGTACAGTTTTTAGTGCTAAGATAGTCTTGATTTTCTTAGAGGATTCGCTATTATTATATTATGAAAATTCATCAGCGGTTTTCCCGGGGCCTCGGTGTGATCTCGATACTGATATCATTGGCAGTAGCTGCGCTACTGCTGGTTGTGGTTATAACCGTTATGACTGGAAACAAGGATGACGGCGTGCCGGTTTCAAAACCGATCGGTCGTGCCCAGAGTGTCCAATGTCTAAGCAATATCCATGCGATCGAGATCGCGATTAAGATGTATCAGGCTGAGAATGGGCAATATCCAGGATCACTGAATGATTTAAAAAATACCGGTGATCTGTCATTCACCTGTCCGGTTAATAATGCCGTCTATATTTACGATCCAGTGGCCGGTACCGTGAAATGTCCGGAACACAGCCGTTAATTCGAGTATCTACCGGACTTTAATTAGTTTTCCAGCAAAAGAAGATCCTGCAACATTAACCTTAACAAAATAGACCCCGGCGGGTAACTCACTCTTATTGTGATTAGTACCGTCCCAGATAAAGGGGATTTTAGTTCTAAAGCGATTGATCTCTACACCGGTGCTGTTATATATCGCCAGGTCAGCATTTTCATTATTCTGATCAAGCAAAAAATGAAATCGGTTTTTGCCTATACTCGGTAAAATAGTTAAATTACGCGGGCAGATGTTTCGGTTCTTTAATTCGGTTACTACAGTATTATAGGGTACGGCCATAGTTGCCAGGGCCGCGGTTTGTGCTTTGGTTACCTCGGTGCAGAAAGGTAGATTGTTGAATCCACTACCAATCGTATCGCCGGTCGTGTGATACCAGGGATTGGTCGGATAATAATCGTCAATATTAAGAAAAGCGACATAACCATTATCATTGAATGACTGATTGTCGGACGGTATCCAGTTATTGGTAAGGCGTTTATGGGTAAGTAGATTGGTGTAGGTGTCAGCGCAAGCAATAAAAAAATCACATAGCGGCCCGCAGGGCGGGCTGGCGAGACTGCCGATAACCTCAATGCTTTCGGGCTGGGCATCAACATAAGCGATCATGTCAGCATTGATAACACCGAGAATGCTGTCATTGGCCATGCGAGCGTAAGCCGCATAATAAGCGCTGCCAAAAAGGCCGAATTCCTCACCGGAAAAGGCGATATACCGTACTGAATATTCAAATTCATAGTTTTGCATAACCCGGCAGGCTTCGATCACGCTTGCCGTGCCGCTGGCATTGTCATCCGCGCCCGGTGCAATATTCGGCGCCATATTCGAATATGAATCAAAATGACCGCAAACCACGGTATAAATAGAATCGGGATATACATTACCGCTTTTAACACCGATCGCGTTAGGCGCATGCCCGCTGCTATGATTTTGAGTGAAAACCGAATCACAGCCGTATTGATTGAACCGGCTCGCAATGTAAGCCGCAGCGGCATCACAGGAATCATGGGTCGAATAGCGCGTGATGAAATCTTGAAGTCGTTGAACCGTGGCGAGTATCGAATCAGCATTAACCAGCGCTACTATTTCCTGTATTGTTGGATCTGATCTGATTATGTTGAATGTCATGCCTGATGCGTGCACTAATGGTTTAAAGGTTACATACTTGAGCATAACCGGTTCGGTCATTAGCGCTGCTGGTGATGCGGACAACAGGCGGATTAAGACATTATCATTGTCCTGTAATAACACTGAACCATACCTGCTCAGATCAAGGCTTGGGTCAAGGATTTTGACAAAATAATAAGGACCGGAAACAGGATTGGTATCAAGGATTTGAAATTCGAAAGGACTTAATTTCGTTATATCTTTATCTTCTACGATACAGAAGGCATAGTGCTCGAATTCGCCAACAATATCAAGCTCAGCCGCATATAATGGTTCAAGTCTTTCTGCATCCAGGATTACGCTCACCAAATAAATATTCTGAGCGAAAACCAATAGCGGCAGCAAAAGGGTAAGAAATTTTTTCATATTCGCTCCTTAGTTAAGAATCTTAATAAATCAAACTTTTATAAATCGTATCTTATCTATTAGTTTTTTTGGTGCGGTAAATCCGACAATTGCGCAATGATCAAATTTTTTTGAATCGATCACTTTGGTGATTGTCACATCAGTGATCTCTCTGCCTTCGCGGTCAAGAGCTTTTACCCGATCGCCCCTTTTCGGCCGGGGTAGAAGTTCATACGGAATATATATGATTGAATGATCTTCGGGTGTTTCATCGATCACAAAGACCGCCAGACCCGGGCAGCGCGGTATACACAGCAAACAGCCGGTGCATTTTTCATAATCGATTTGCGGCAGTTCAATCATTGATCCGTTCATCGATATAGCTTTGTTGGGACAGGCATCCACGCAGGGATCGCAGGGTATTTTTTCCGGACATTCGATCACGACATAGGGACCTTTTTGGCGCCGTTGTGTTGATGGCTCGAAATTCATCAAAAATAATACTCAAAACTTAGTCTCTGGTCAATAACCGAGTGGAATAATTCTATTTCTTAGTTTAATTTTTCTTTTTAAATCTTCTCTTTAAGTACCGATTTATTATCAGACCGCAGAAAAATAGAAGAGGTAGAAGCGGAGTGTTGATCATGGCCATTGTATGATAATCAGCGTATTCATATTCGATCTTTCTGTATTCAGTATCGTCAGGTGATTGGTAGAGATATATATCGTCGATCGATTCGCTGTGAATACTAAATTTACCATGCAACTTGGTTATATAATCATTGATCTTTATGTAATCAGCTAACGTTGGTAGGTCTGCACTGATCGCCTCGTATTCATCATCGGAGATACGGTTGGCGTATTCAAGCTCGGCATTGTCAAAGAACATTTTATGCTCGCCGACAACGTAAAGGTAAACGCTGATTGTATCGCGCATCGAAACTGATGTCATTGCCATTGGATAAACATATTTATCAGTTGCAAATCGGAATTTTATACCGACATTATCATAACCAGAGTAGCTGTCAATATTTGTATCCGCCCGGGCCGCAAAGAAATAATTCCAGCCATTGTCGATATAATCCTGGGTAATATTTGTGATCGTTTGATTCGTTTGATACCCATTCTGTGACAGCCATGATATCAGCGAATCAGGTGAATTCGTTTGGATCAGGACGGTCTGTAAGAAACCAATCGTGTCATACGATATGACATCAAAATAATCCTCGCCATAAGAACCATCGCCCAGCGAGCGGAAATTACCAAAGGACCCGCAGCCACCTTGATACCGATAGGGTGAGGTCATATCCGCAAGATCAAGGAATATATCGACTTCAACGCTGTTAACCGATGGTAAGTTCGGTAAAGGGATAATCCAGGCAAAACCGTAGTATTCATTGTTCCAGTATGCTTTTGCCAGTATTGAGAGTTCTTGTGTGTCGGGCCGGAGTTTGATTATCGCGACCTGATCAAGGCTATAGATCTCGTAATCGCCGGTTGGCGGTACCATACCACCGTCAGCCCAGGCTATAACTACTAAAGTTGTTATCGCGAATATTAATTTCATTTTTCCTCCTTGTAAAAATTGAATGTGATACCAACGCCAAAACTGTTAAGGTTTACATAGCTTAACGAGTAACGGATTGGCCCATAATAATGATCAACCGGTTCAGCCCGGGCAGCGAATGGCACTATACTGCCATGCCAGCGCATGCCGATGCGAAAATTGTTTATTTTATGAAATACCGTGACCGTAGTTTCAAAACCGACTGATCGCCGGGTATCAGATGTGTAATCAATAATACCGCTGTCCCTTGCAACCGGATAACATATCTTACCGTGATAGTATCCAAAATTAAAAGCGGCATCCATGTACTCATTAATGAAGAAAACTGTTTGCATGCCGATCGCTCCAGCAATTAATGATACATTGTTCCCGGAACCGATAAAATAATCGTCCGCCATATAGTTGTTCTGTCCATGTATGATTTCAGCATAAATACCGAGCGCGGGATTGACACGGCTGAATGTATTCTCAAATTTGAATTGGTAATAATTATCGAAATTGTCATTGCTGTACGCATCGGGCAATAAATAAATAGCCGATATATAGGGATTGAATACAAGATATAGGAAAAAAGTTAGCATATTCATTCCTCCAGTTAAATTTTAGATAAACCGGCTTCATTGTCAATATACATGCATTTTGTGAAAAAAGTGTGAAAAAACTAGATGAACTAAAAAGACCAAATAAACCAATATATCTCTTATGTCCCAACCGACCCATTGACAATTCATCTTATTCTATTACCATTAATGCATAAGGAGGTAAAGATGAGAAGTATAAAAATAAACAAAGTAGCAGCGATAGGGATGATGATGGTTACGGCAATAGGTATAATCTGGGCACATGGATTAACAGTAAAACGCCCAATGCCACATGGCGGTAGTCCACCAATGGGCGTTATTACAAGTTTGGATGCGCAAATTTCGATTCCGTTCATGCCAAAAGTTGGTGAGGTGTTTGATGTCACTCTCACTGTTCAATGTAATAAGAACTTTGAGAAACTGCGTTTTGGCCCCGCCTATACTGCGATATTTACAGTTAGCAAAGGCGTCGAAATAATAGAAGGTAAAGAACAAAAATTTTATGGATATATGCGAAAGGATGAAATAAAACAGTTTAAGGCTAAAATAATGATTAAAGAACCAGTCTCGTTAGTTTCAATATATGGTGGGATTTCAGCGCCGATATGGGGCCCGCAGGGAATAGGTTGCGAAATGTTTCTCATTGACGAAATTACTGGTCAGTATGGGACGAAGGAGGAGTATGAAAAGCAACTGCATCAACAGGCCGAGTGGTGGTATGACCATGCGGGCGAATTTACTAATGATCCAGTTACATTTGATTGTGCTGCGGAAAATAGGAAAATCATTGGCTGAATGAAGGAGTTGGAACCGAAGTTGACAGATTGGGAAGCATTGTATCTTCATTTTGATGGAATTCAGGCGTTGATGGGTGGTATGGGCGATGGAAAAACAACATGGGAAGACCGCTGGCGTTTTCTATTAGATATGGGGTGGCTTGAGAAACAACGGGCAGGAAAAGAAATTAAAGAGAGATGGTTGAAAGAGTTAATCAAAAAATATAAAGGGAAATCTTTATCAAAGGAGCAGGGATTAAATCCCAAGTTTTTTCGTGATAATCCTGATAGTGTTGGTAATAATTTTGGTCTTCCTGATAGCGCGCAGAAAAGGTGGAGTTATTTCTACTTCAATGGGCAATTCAAATACAAGAAGCATCAATACAACAAAGACCATGGACTCTTAACCCAAACTGTTGACATGCCGATATGTAGTGTTTTGATTAGAGTAAGAGCATATTGGTCAGGACAGGGGACAATTTGGACAATCAGGACTAATACCGATGCGAATGGTTATTTCCATGCCACTTTGAGTTGGGAAGTGCCGCCGAATATCGACATATACGCCCATCCAATTGTCTATTTCTGGGGACCAACACCTCCAAATCGCGTAATAAATGTTTCAGACCCCACACCAACCTCTTACATTACCTGGCGTGACCCAATAGATACGACAATTTTCCTTTTACCGAGAGTTCAAAGTGGGGTTGATACAATTTGGACCGGTACTGATACTTATGATTTTGGCACAATGTATATAGACAGTTTCAACCCCGGTGTAGTTACCCAACCCAAAAGCGGCGCGGCAAATATAAGCCAAACTTATTTCCATGCCAGAACATTTATGAATCCACCGCCGGCAAGACCATTGAGGTGCCTGTGGGAACCGGGCTACGCAGCTTGGACTGGTATGGATACTCTAATATTAGATACGGTCTGGATAAATGGCAATGCATCAATAGAGGGTGGAACTGATGAATGGGATGATGATATTCTTTTACATGAATTTGGGCATTATGTAATGGATTTTTATGCACAAAAACCAAAGTCTGATACCGGCGAACATATATGGCCATTTGAATATCCGGAAAAGCCGGGCGTCGGCTACGGTGAAGGCTGGGCACATTTCTTTGCTTGTCGTGCGAGGGTTGGCTCAGGTACAGATACTTTAATAACAAACACGGCAAGGGGTATAGGTGGAGATTCTGTTTATCTATGGAATAATATTGAAAATCCTTGGATTGCCAGTGATTTTCCACCTGGATTATTCGAAGGTGGTCCCTGGTGTGAGGGTGCGGTGGCAGGTGCCTTATGGGATATATATGACGGCCACAATGAAATTCCATATCCTTCATATCCCTGGCCTGGATTTCCCGATACCGCACTCGCTGGCACGCTCACAATGGGCTTTGATCCAATCTGGAATATCTTTGACCATTATGACCCACCTGGAGTTGCTGACACAAATTGCCAGACAATCTTTCACTTTAGAAGTGGCTGGAATTATTACAACTATGGTCAT
>Ga0154645_1099_pt1 | contig 22244 bp, 20 predicted proteins | sample Rifle2008BG13ft_FD_116074 | JGI IMG/M metagenome (GOLD analysis project Ga0154645, IMG submission 116074) | candidate division WOR-3 bacterium RBG_13_43_14
TAAAGCTGCCGGGTTTGTTGATTATTTTAAGCCGGGGGAGGGGTTGATGATAAACCCGGCTTATTTCTTCAACCGCGAATTTCAGCTGCTCTAAAGTATACACCCGGCGCGGTATTGCCAGGCGAAAAAGACCGTCAAATACGCCGCCGCGCACACCTGACTGCAGGAACACCTGGGCCGCCAGACTAAAGGCAGCATATTTAATATTTGATCTCGGTATGATAACAATGCCGTGAGCACCGACCGGTTCAAATATCATTACCTGATTCTTTTTTAGAAATGACGCCATGATTCTTATATTGTAGATGTGATTCCTTAAGAAATCTTCATCGATCGCTTCTTGTATACCGATATTCAATGCGGCAAGGTCTCGGGCTGCCATGCCGCCCGAGCTTGGATAGGATTCTTGTTGTATTACTTGATCGGTAATACGTTCAAAAATCCTTTTATCTCTTCCCATTATAAGGCCGCCGACATTGCACAGACAATCTTTTTTTCCGCTCAAATAAGCAAGATCGCACAACTTGAACATCTTTTTGACAATTCGTTGAATATTGTACTTCAAATCAAGATTGTCTTTATTAAGAAATGCATTACCGGCAAAGCGGCTGGCGTCGAAAACGACCGGTATTTTATTTTTCAGGCATAAATTTTTGACCTGTTCCAGATTTTTGATTGAAACCGGCTGTCCACCGTTAATGTTACTAGTAATGGTCATAATGACCATCTTTGGGGTTTTTTTCGTGATTAGGTTCTGAAGACGGTCGATATTGATATTCCCGCAAAACGGTGGCCTCAGGTCCGGCAGGTCGATCGCCTTGCCACCCACCGATTCAATATTTGCCCGGGTAGTTTCGAAATGAGTATTTGAGACAACCATATCACCTGGCTTGAGCGTCAATTTGAAAAGTATGTTTTCAGCGGCTCTTCCTTGATGGACAGGCTGAACATAGTTGAACCCGAATACTCTGCGAACCGTGCTGATAAGATCGGCCGCTTCTTTTTGACCGGAGAAATCTTCCCTGGCTTCGATCATTGATGCCCATTGCCGGCTGCTCATAGCTCCAGTCCCTGAATCAGAAATAAGATCGATCAAGACCATGTCCGCCGGAATATGAAATGGATTATGACCGGCATTGATAAGTTTAATTGTTCTTTGGTTCTTGGAGGTTGCCATTAGCTTTTCCGTGATCTTGATGCGATATGGTGTAAGCATTTACTGTCCTAACCGTTGTATTTTCTTTTTTATTTTTTTACTCTTCGGATACAGCTCCAGTGCTTCCTGGTAATTTTGCAGCGCCTTTTTTAAATCATTCATTTTTATGTATACATCACCGAGATGTTCAAGGATCACCGCGTCATATTCGATTTCAATTGCTTCTAAAAGGTCATCCCGAGCCTTCTCATATTCACCCATTTGATAATAAACCCAACCGCGTGAATCAATGAAAAATCCATTGTGAGGATCAAGATCCATGGCTCGATTAATAAGTTCAAGGGCAAGATCCAGATTTTCCGCCTGCTCGGCGTATTGATATCCTACATAGTTCAGGGCCGATGCATTGGTCGTGTCGATCTCGATTATCCGGCTGAAGATCTTAGCCGCTTCTTGCTCGCGATCAAGGCGGGCGTAGAGATTTGCCATGGCTTCAAGATTCGGCAAATTTTTTGGATTGAGCGCAAGCCCCTTACTATAAAATCGATATGCATCATAGTATTTTTCTTTCATTTCGGCGGTCGCGCCCATTAAATAATATATCTGCACCATATCACCGCCATAATATGCGGCTTGATCAAGTGATTGAGAAGCGAGTATATAATCTTTTTTATCAATAGCAATAAAGGCACGATATACCCATAATTCTATAAATGAAGGATCTATTTTTATCGCCTGGTTTATTTCCTTTAACGCCGCATCATGCAGTCCATCTTCAAGATATATGCGTGCGGCATAGAACCTTGAATAAGTATCCTGAGGGTCAAGGCGTGAGGTGACATGGAATTCACTCAAAGCCTTTTTGTTATAGCCGATTTTGTAATAGGCAAAAGCAAGGTTGCGACGCATATGTGCATCATAATAATCCCGGTCGAGCAGTTTGACTGCGATCGCAATCAGTCGATCATATTTATCTAACTCAGCGTATAATTCAACCAGACGCCGTCCGGCTGATTGAAGAAAACTGTCATCCTGTAATGCCAGTTCGTAATAACAAACTGCAGAATCGGGATTCTGCATAATGTCAAAAGCAGTTGCGATACCGGTAATTGCGACGACATTAGTTGAATCAAGTTCATATGCTCTATGATAGTACGTGATCGCTTCGTCGGGTTTGTTCATGCGACCGCCGATTGCGGCAAGACGTGTATAGATCTCGGTCGTTAAAAGACTGTCGGGCATAATCAATAATATATCCTGGGCTTTCTTTGGTTCGCGTACCGCTTCATAAAGTATCGACAAGCTTGAATATATAAGGACATTGGATGAATCCTGTGCAAGGGCTTTTTCATAAACTTTTATTGCCTTATCATATTCAGTCTGACCGATATACCCGATTGCCAGGGTATTATATAATTCCAGGTCAGGATCGAACCTTTCCAGAGCTTCGTTCATAACCGCAATACCTTTTCGATAATTACGTGTCTGATAAAACGCTCCGGCGAGTGATAGGTATATTTCCCGTGAAAAAGGAGCGAGCTCTTTTGTTTTTTCATAATACATGATCGCTTCTTCGTATTTACCCGCGAGCTCCAATTGGTTACCGATGCTGAAATATTCATAAGCATCAGCCCAATCAGAGACCAGAACGCTTGTTAAAAGGCGACAAATAAGGATAATAGCCATAATTTGTCCGGATCTTTTATCGGATCATTGTTCCAGATATTATAATCAAGTCTGATCCCGATCTGGCTTTTATAAGGTCGATAATTAATGCCCGCACGGGCAACATGCTGATGATACCAGCACGTGTCACCTCGGGCAATATGGAAAATCGGCTCGACCTCAATATTGATATTTTTTTTCAATTTCCAGGTAAATGCCGATTGAACAAGTATATCGAATTGATAATCAGCACCGGCATTTATATCCCAGCCGTGATAAAGCCAGTGCGGATAAATACCGAGATCAACTTTCCAGATAACGATGTTTTGACTTGTCCGCCGTCTGGTTGGATGATAATCGTTATTCGCGAAGGTCAGATAAAAACGATTGAAATTTGGTGTGCCTTCCACATCAATGTCAATATCATGAACGCAATCATGAGAAAAAGACAGGCGTCCGTAATATCTGCTAATCATATAATCAATTCCGGCAACAACATAATAATGGGCATAGCGGGGATCAAGCGAGACGCCGCCGGTTTGCTCGGCCATGTCAAGATCATCGCGATAATAGAAATAAAAAGAAAATGCCCCCTGTCTGATCAGCATGCAGTAAAGATCAATTGATGCGTCCATGTTATATCTTATTGTATCGGGATTAAGATATTTACCCAATAATGCGCTGCCGTGGAATTCAACCGGGATTTCAATGCCATTTGCAGTTGCAGACAACGCAGCAATTAGAAGGAGCGGTTTAAACGTTCCTAACAATTTCCCCATAAAGATCTACTCCTTTTATGCCTTTGATCTTTACCCTAATAAAATCACCAGACCGCTGTTTCAATAGCTTTTTGATCAATATTCTACTATCGATCTCTGGTGAGCTGTATTCAGTATGGCCGTAAAAGTCTCCATTTTCATTACTGATCAGCGCTTTTATTGTTTTGCCTACATATTTAATATTGGTCCTTTGTACGATATCTTTTTGAAGATCAAGGAGTCGGTTATAACGTTCAGAGACAGTACTGGATCGCAATTGGGGAGAACTATAAGCTTTAGTTCCCGGTTCATTATAATACGGGAAAACACCGATCCAATCAAGCGCATTATTTTTTATCCAGTTGTATAATTCCTTGAATTCCCTGGAGGTTTCTCCCGGAAAACCGGCAATAAACGTTGTTCTGATAGAAATATTTTTAATTCTCATCAGCCGTTTCAATAATTTTTCGATCTGTTTCCGGCTGATTTTACGGTTCATACGGTATAAGATTCGATCATTTATGTGTTGAAGCGGCAAATCTATATATTTACAGACTTTAGGATCTTTTTCAATATACTGAATGGTTTTTTCATTTATCGATCGTGGATGAGCATAGAGCAGTCGTATCCATTTGATCCTATTAATTTTGCTTAAATGATCAAGTAATATATGCAATTTTTTATAACCATATAAGTCTATACCATATGCAGTTGTATCCTGCGCAATAAGTATTAATTCTTTAATCCCTGCTTCCGCAAGCTCGGTTGCTTCTTTGACTATATCGCCGACTGGTCGGCTGTGATAGGGACCTTTGATCTGCGGAATAGTACAGTAGGAACACCGATTTGAACAGCCGTCCGCGATCTTTAAATAAGCGTATCCACCGGTTGTTAATAGTCGTGTATGGGCGTTATTGATCTTGCCGCAACCGAGACTGGCAAGCATTCTTTGATGATCCTTTAAAGAGTACCAGTCGGAGACCAACGGAAAATTCTTCTTATTAAAACCGTTTTTCCTGCTTACTGCACAGCCATATACTATCAATCTTGCGCCAGTTTTTTGCACAATGCATTCTATGGAGCTAATAATTTTGGCTGCTTCTTTGAGAGCACTTTTTATAAAACCGCAGCTATTTATGATGATTACGTCACTGTCCTGCGGATTCCTGGCGATAATTACGTCATTCAAGCCCAGCGCAGCAAGGATTTTCTCGGAATCAACACGGTTTTTTGCACAACCTAAAGATATCAGATTCGCTTTCATTCCTCTCTACAGTCCCCGTTTTGTTAAAGGGAAGAAGGGGAGATTACAAATGGATATTGTCTGTAGACAACTTGGTTAAAATTCATCTATTTGAGTACCGGCGGGAGGTTTAAAGTCAAAAATGCTTTTGGATATTTTTTTATTAGTTTTAAGATTATCAAAAATTATCTTGCGTTCCGAATCAGCTTTATCCACGATAACCACGCTTTTGATCATATAGGATGCACGATCAATCACAAGTTCGATATGATCGTAAATATCGGTTTCGTCGATCGGTTTCAATACAACGGTTACCGAAACATTGCTGCTTGATTTTTCTTCAGCACTATATTTGGTGCCAAATTCTTTGAGGAACGATGCCGGCTGTATTTGCCAGGGTATTGATTCCATATTCTGCTTGACCGCCTTTTTTTGAGCTGGAGCGTATATCCATAAAACGGTGCTATCTCCGACGTAAATAATGTCCGGATCATGAAATTCCAGGCGAAAGGCAAAGGGTCGCTTATAATAGATCTTACCTTCCACTTTTTGACATGTGCCGGTCATTTCATCACAGATAATCATTTCAAAATCCGTGCTCAGGGTTTGAAGATTGTCATAGTGATCAACGGTTTTTTGGATGAATTCACTGAGATCAGCGCCATTGGTAATAAAAAAGGGCAGGGTCAGCATTATTAATAGATATTTCATATATTTAATCATATATATATTCCTAAATATGTCAACTAGGATAAACTTAATAGCTTAGTAACTGGAAAGATATTGTGGGAGAGCCCTCCAGGGCTCGATTAATTTATCGCGGCTAGAAAGCCGCTCCCACTCAGAAAATCAAACCTTCGTAGTGGCAGAGTTTACTCTGCAAAATTATCCTGTATCAGGGATCATGCATCCAGTATCATGAATCGTTTATCAGTTATCGGTAATCTCTTGACAAAATAGGAAAATTACTGATAATTATAAAAGCTAACGCTATGAAAAAGAAAAGAAAAAAAGACAATAAAATCAGCTTAAATGCCGGATCAGTAAGCACCGAAAAACCAGACCCGGGATTAGTCTTATTTGATTATTCTACATTCAAGGTAGGCAATGAATTCTTTGCAATCGTCCTCGGGGAAATAACCGAGATATTGCATGATATTGAAATTGAAAAGATCGCTCACCTGTCCGAGTACTATTGTGGTACGATTCGCTACCGGGGAGCGACTTTACCGGTAATCGACATGTGCAAAGTTCTTAAACATGATCGTCCAAGCGATAGTATTAATACATGTCTGTTGATGAAAGGATACGAAGGTCTTTATGCTATGCTGGTCGATTCGGATGTCGATATTATCAAGGTAAAACAGGAACACGTACAACCCCTTCCTGATTGTTATTCGCCGGAAGAAGCTGGTATTTTGGATGGTATACTGGTCCATGGTGATAATTTATATGGCATCTTAAATTCAGGGGAAATATATACGCGAAGCAAAACCAAAGAGGTATGATGTGAAAAAATATAAAATAACCATAGCGGTTATTGGTTTTATCCTGCAAATGGTTCTATACGTACTTTTTGCTCAACGGCTTGGATACTGGCGCAATATCGGACTGAGCTATGCAGCGATACCGTTAGTAATAATGATATTTTTGATAATATACAGAAAAGAGATCGGTTTACGTCAGTACAGCGCTATTTATTTTTTCACCACTTTGATATCAAGTCTTGTTGCCGGTGTAATAGCGAAATTCGGGTTTTTGGCTTATGGATGGCTGTTGGTCGCCGGGGTATGCACTGGTCTCACCGTTGCGGTTTTGATTTATCATTTTACTCATATCGCTATCCCCGGCGGACTACAGAACCCTGGTTTTAGTCATTTTATTGAAGTGTCTTGTACTTTTTTCGCAGGCGCGGCCTATCCGTTAATGATCCTGGTTCCTTTTACCCTGAGCTATGCAATATTCATGGCAATCGTGATCTTGGCCATATCGATCGTGATCGGATTCGTTCTCACCCACCCTTTTAGGGTTGCATTAAATACGATCGCTGATGCGGTTCATGAATGGCGCACGATCGAACATTTACCCGTGATAAAATCATCGATAACCGGTCGTTTTATTACCGTAATCAACGAATTGTTGAAGCAGGTGAGAGAGTCCTTCGGGGATCTGAATCAGATGAGCGGTGAGATCAAAGGCTCATCCGAGGATCTTTCTTCAGCATCGGAACAGATGAACGCATCGCTTCAAGAAGTTTCATCAACAATACAGCAAATCTCACACGGTGCGCAGGAGCAATCGTCATCAATAATGTCAATCGCGAAATCGATCGAGGGTTTGAATACTTTAACAACATCGATTTCATCCCAAGTCAAGATGGCATCGGTTTCTTCGCGGCGCACGACCGATACTGCAAAACAGGGGATGGAATTATCAAACCAGGAAGCCCACATCGCCCGGGAACTTTTTGAACAAACAAAGTTCATAAGTGATAAAATGACCGAGTTGCTGAATCAATCCGGCGAGATCAAGAAAATACTTGATATAACTGCTGGTATAACTGAGCAAACCGACCTGCTGGCACTTAATGCCGCAATCGAGGCCGCCAGGGTAGGCGAAAAAGGGCGTGGTTTTGCAGTGATCGCAGATGAAATCCGCAATCTCGCTAATGAGGCACAACAATCTTCGGCGATCGTCGAAAGCCTGATCGCCGAGATTAATAAAACAGTTCAGGAACTCAGTAATTTATTATCATCGGAACGGGACAAAGTGAACGATGCCAATGTCCTTGCCTCTCAATCTGAAGAACAGTTCACTGGTATCGTCAAGGCCGTGGACCTAGTAACCGATATGATCACGCGGATTAATCAGGCCGCGGCGAATCAATCAAATAATACCCGTGACCTGGTGAAGCAGGTCGAACAGATCGCTCAGGTCGCGGCTGATACGGCAGCTGCAACCCAGGAAGTATCGGCATCAGTACAGGAACAAACTGCATCAATGGAAGAATTCACGTCCACCGCCCAGATTTTGTCCCAATTTGCGATGCGGCTTCAGACTTTAATCTCGAAACTGAGGAAATGAAATATTTTTTAGAATTCGCAATCGACGATAAGAAATTTGCAGTCCCGATCGATGAAATCATCGAAATTGCACGTCCAAAAGCAATTCAGCAGCAAAGCGAGAAGAAAAAGAATATAATCGGTTCAATCAATCTGCGGCACGATAATATTTTCATCATTGACCTGGCATCAGTTTTGAAAGTGAAGGGCGGTAAGAGGTACGAGATCATGATTGCGGACATAGGTGGTCAGCGTATTGGTTTTTGCGTTGACCGGGTTTTTGGAATCATCGAACATGATAAAGTCAAACCAGTACCGGAAATGATCAGATCTCATCGTTCATTAACCGGAATGATAATGACCAAAGATACTATAATCCCAGTGTTATCTTTAGAAAAAGCCATTACTAAGGCCAATTTATCCACAATCAAAAATAATGCTCGGTCAAAGAACAAATAAGAATTTTTTGCGTGAAATTGAAATTTATATGTTGAAATTTTTTAAACAGGGGAAATGAAAAAAATTTCTTGTATTTTGTTATTGTTCATTATTACTGCATTGGCATTAGCTCAGAATCTGCTCTTGAATCCCGGGTTTGAATCCTGGTCTGGCAATGATCCTGATTCATGGTCTCACGATGATAGTATATTAATATATCAAGAGGATATTATTGTCCATGGAGGCAATTTTAGTGTGCGGGAAAGTCTGATCACACCGAATCAGGATCAAGCTGATTTTTTTCAGGGGAACTTTGCGGTACAAGCCAATACCCAGTACGATTTTACGATTTGGGCATATGATAATGATATTGCGGGTAGGGTCAGATTGGGCGTATACTGGTATCCGAGCGGATCATTCTGGTCAAGCATATATACCGGTAATAGCAATCAGTGGCAACAATTGAATTTTAATGCTGTTTCGCCGGCTGACGCTGAATCAGCAATGATAATGATCCGTGCGTATGACAGTGCTGCAACCTGGGACGGCGGCGCGGTTTTCTGTTTTGACGACGCCTCATTCCAGGCACCTTCGGCTCAGCCTCCGGTTGTAAACCGTATTTGGCATTTACCGGTTAATCCCGGGGCTGGAATTGCGACAAGTGTCTATGCCAAAGTTAATGATGACGGTTTTATTGTCGCCGATACGCTACTGTATGGAATTAATAGCCTGAATACACCGAATAGAATAACCCATACCAGTGTCAGCAACGATACTTTCAGATTTACTGTTCCGGGCCAGGCAGCAGGAGATACGATTTTCTATTATTTACGTTTTATTGATAATGATGGTCTTGATATAATAACCGATACGCACTCGGTGTATGTTGGCGATCTGAATGTTGTTATTAATGAGATTTTTTATGATGCCAGCGGAGTTGATAACGGATGTTATGTTGAAATTTATGGACAACCCTTGTTTAGCTTAAGCGGCTATTCTCTGGTCGGCGTGAATGGGTTCAACGGCTCGGTTTATGTGACCATTGATCTATCCGGTCATTCGATCCCGGACAATGGATTCTTTGTAGTCGCGCAAGATTCAACGGTAGCGAATTATGATACGGTAACAACGGATGCAGATATGCAGAACGGCCCAGATAACGTTGAACTTCGTTATCATAATATAACCATTGATGCCCTGGGTTACGGGACTTTGAACGGTTGGTGTTTTACCGGGGAATGGGAACCGGCAGTAGATGTTGTATACGATCACTGCCTGGCACGACATCCTGATGGTGATGATACCGATAATAATATTATCGATTTTCATGATGATACCCTCTTAACACCTGGTGAGCCGAATCCCTCAGTACTGGTCATGGAACAGAAAAATATCAAGTTCGATATCGGCAATATTCTCAATCCGGTCCCGAACGGTATTGCATATGCTCGTATCATTCCCGCGCGAGAACTTTATCCGTTCAGTGTTTACAATATTACCGGACAGGTTATTGAACAAGTCACCCACCCCGAGCAGCGTCTTATGCTGGCTGCAGGAATATATTTTATACGGTTAAACGAAAACCCGGATCGAACGGTGAAAATAATCGTTATCGGGAAATAACCATATACATATGACAAGAAGGATAAAATTGGAGGATATCAGAACATTGAATGTATTCAACACCCTTACTCGCAAGCAGGAATCATTCAAACCGATCAGTGATGATTATGTAAAATTGTATACATGCGGATTGACCGTATACAATTACGCACATATCGGGAATTTAAGGACGTATTTTTTCGAAGATATCTTGAGACGTACGCTTGAGTATTTTGATTATCGCGTGCGTCATGTGATGAATGTTACTGATGTCGGTCATCTTGAATCGGATGCGGATACAGGTGAGGATAAATTGGTGCTTGGGGCACGCCGGGAAGGTAAAACGCCCGAGGAGGTCGCGCGGTTTTATGAGAAAATATTTTTTGAAGATCTGGTAGCCATGAATATCCTGCAACCCCATATCATATGTCGTGCCAGCGAATATATAAACGATATGATCGAATTTATCAAAGTGCTCATCGAAAAAAAATATGCCTATGAAGTTGAAGGTAATGTGTATTTTTCGATTGAGCGTTTTCCCGAATATGGCCGACTGTCGGGGATGCCGGTTGATAAACTCGTCGCTGGAGCACGTATTGAAATCGATTCTAATAAACGTTATCCTGGCGATTTCGCCTTATGGCTTTCAAAATCAAAATTTCCTAATCAGATAATGCAATGGGAATCCCCCTGGGGCAGAGGTTTCCCCGGCTGGCATATTGAATGTACGGTAATGTCGATTAAGTGTTTTGGTGAGCATCTGGATATTCACTGTGGAGGAGTTGATCATATCGCCGTACATCATACGAATGAAATCGCACAGGCGGAGGCTTATCTTGGCCATCGATGGTGCAATTACTGGATGCATGGCGAATGGCTTGTAGTTGCCAAGGAAAAAATGTCCAAATCAAAGGGTGAATTTCTTGATCTAAGGGCGATCGCTAAGAATGGGTATATGCCGATGCATTTACGGTATTTGTACTTGACTGCTCATTACCGCCAACAGTTGGAATTCAGTTATGAATCCCTTACCGCCGCCAAGAATGCATTTGAAAATTTAAGGACCCGGGTGCTTGAGCTTAAAGCAATAAACGAACCGGTTGACTCTGATCGAATGCTCAAAGAAAATATTCAAGCAAAATTCTGGGATGCAATAGCTGATGATCTGAATATGCCAGTTGCCCTTGCGCTGGTTTGGCAAATATTGAAGGATACAGGCTTATCTTCGGTTGATAAATTAGATTTGTTGGAGGATTTTGACCGTGTTTTTGGTCTGGGTATTTCACAGTTCTCACGACGGGATCTGCCGGATGACTGTAAAATCCTAATCAGAGAACGCGAAAATGTTAGGCAGAGAAAGAATTGGAAGGAAGCAGATCGTATTCGTCAGCTTCTAACTGAAAAAGGAGTAGGCATAAAGGATACCGCTCATGGTGCTGAATGGTATTGGCTAATGTAATGGCGCGCAAGGGTTAGTCTTTATTCTAAATAATCAGGGATTTTTTCCTCTTTTGATAAAAAAGTCGGATAATCATCGCTGCTAAAAATAACACCACCACTGATCTTATTATCAGTGCTCGAATATAATCCACCTAAAATCATCTTGCCCAGTGAAATTTCCAAACCTGTACTCCAGTTGAGTTCCTGATCGGTCTCAAAATGAGCTTTTAATCCGGATAGTGGCTGGATCATAATACCTGCATAATAATTTGTGGTTTTGTATGTTGTTTCGTATTCAATATCACCGCACAATACAACATAATCTGCCAGCGGCCGGATCGCTAATCCACCAAACATATGCCAATCATCACCGATTTTCGCAGTATAACCGATCGATAATTCATTGCTGATCATGCCCATAGCACCAAGTATATGTTCATTGATTTCACCAAAACGATAAGCATAGCCGATCGAAAAAGCACCGGGTAACTTGTATCCCGTCCCTGTTTCCCAATAATAAAGGCTATCTGCTTTTCTCATGGCCGCGCTGAAATACCTTATTACTAGACCAGCAGTTATTAAATCCGGGTGATAATTCAAAACGGCTTCATAGCCTGGCCGTAATCCAAGGCCGGCTGGGTTGGAAAAAACACTATTCGCTCTTATCGGCAGACTACGGAACTGGCTTGCAAAGAATGAAGTTCCAGCCAAGATGAATAAGATAAACATTTAACGACCTCCTTTATTAAAATATCGTTTTATTTCTCCCCAGACTTTTTTTGGTCGGTAATTAGAACTGCTGGCGAAAAATCGTGCAGCAGTATAGATCAAAGGTTTTGACGGCCAGTATTCATTCATCGGATTGATCAGAATACCCCTGGTTTTCTGGATCAGTATCGCTGAGCGGTTATTATAAGGCTGCCGCCATATTTTACCTGGGATATAATCGTTAGCGAAAATGTTATCCCATATCAAGGGCGGACGTTTCAATATTCTGGTGATTCTTTTTACATCATTACCAGTAATCCTTTTGGAAACAACCCTGTTTCCGGTCCAAAATATTTCGATCTGCTTCAACAACTCAACTGCTACTGATCTGATATACTGTGATCTGTGAAAACCGCGATACTGGGTGGGGCAGAAGAACAATATTGGATTCTTAAAATACTTCTTTAAGTATAAGTATAACATATTAGCGCTTTTCGTCTGTTTCCCGGCAATAAAGCCATTCAATTCAATATTTATATCATCATAAAAAAGACTGAAATTTCTTATTCCAATATCAATTAATTGTTTTATTTTTGATATTATTGCCTTATAATCGGGGTCATTCATTGGAGATAGGGCGTAATTGAAATGAATACCCATTGAAAGGCTTAACCGGCTTAAATATTTAAACTCCTTTATCTTTGCTGCCGAGTATGGTTTACGCCATGATCGCCGATGCCGGGGATCGTCTTTCGGTCCATAGACATAAGTATTTTGACCGGTTTCGGCCAGGAATGCAATAAGATCGATGCGTTCTTTGAAAGTATAGGGTTTACCGTAAAAGCCTTCAATAACTCCGAAATATTTAGCGCGCACGGCTCAAATCCATCAGGAATTCTACCCAGAGCTGTCCATGATCACTTAATTTCGCGATTTCATTTTCCGGATCTATTTTATAATTTTTCCGCAGGGCAGCGATCTTATCTTGAAGTTCCTGTTCATTGATCGTATTTGCGCGCAATTGCTTTTCTGCCTTAAGGTATTCGACAAATCGTTGATAATTATAACGGGTACAATTCGTCAGCGATATGAGCTGCAAGACAAATATAATCAATAGAGTAACCTTTTTCATCTCAATACAAACATCAATTTTGGAGTCAATAGTTTTTCGACTGGTTTGACGAACATATCGATGAAACTCATTCGTGACGGTGGATACACCAGATACGGTTCTTTAATACCGATCATATCGGCAGCAAGATCGACCGTCTGTTCGAACGAGCCAAGCGTATCGATAAGACCAAATTCCTTTGCCTGCCGGCCGGTCAAAATACGCCCATCTGCGACCAGTAATACGCTGTCCCGTGAAAGCCCACGATGTTCTGCAACGGCATTAACGAATTGATCATAAACGTCCAGAACAACGGATTGAAGCAAATCTCGTTCGCTTGCCGTCAGCGATCTGAAAGGCGAACCAATATCTTTGTGATCGCGGGATTTGATTGTTTCAACCCCGACCCCGAGCTTATCCAATAATTTATAGAAAACCGGATATTCCATTATAACACCTATAGAACCGGTAATAGTGCCGGGGTTTGCGACAATGAGGTCGGCCGGCAAAGATATATAATAACCCCCGGAAGCGGCGACCGTGCCCATTGATACGACGATCTTCTTCTTTTCTTTGCTGATCTTCAGTTGTTCATAGATCTCCTGAGCAGCCGCAACAACACCACCAGGTGAATCGACCCGTATGATGATGGCATCGATCGAAGGATCATCGGTGAAAGTTTTGATATCCTTCACCACTGTTTTTGAAAAACCAATAAAATCGATGACCTCAATCACTCCAATATTACCACCGCCACGATTGCCTTTCAATCCAATTCCTATGGTCAAACCAATTATCACCGCGACAACAACGACCGCGATCAAAATATAATGAATGGTTTTCATAAAACCTCCACTTGAATTGTAATGAATATTAAGATGGTGTCAATGTGATAAAATAGCGTAAGGCGTCTAGCGTTTTTTATTGTTGACTTGCCCGGTTCATTAATTATAATCGACTGTGCGAAGGATTATTACCGCCAATAACAAATATCTTGAAGAAGAACTTGCAAAGATCGGTATTGATCCGGCCGCCTGCCGGATATTCAAGCAGAAAGCCGAATCTTTTCTAGTGAAGATCGATGATCTTAGCTGTGCTCAGGCAAATGTTTTAAAACAGCTGGCATTGACCTGTGGCGCTGACCTGGCGATCCCGAAGGATGCTTATTTTGGCAGTCGTCGTAAGCGTTTTGGGGCTTTGCTCTTCGCCAATAAAAGAAATGTTGATAAACTAATACAACGCCTCAATGAGCAATCATGGCTAAGCCATCTCAGCTCCGAATTAAGAGCATTGAGCCAGCAAAAAAATAAACCTGTCTGGCAAATCAAGGAAAAAAAAATAGTTATAGACCGTACGCTGATCATGGGAGTCATCAATGTCAATCAGGATTCTTTTTATACCGGGAACCGGTATACGAACGAAAAAGTAATAATACGCGCGGCCAAAGAAATGGAACAGGCGGGCGCCGATATTATCGATATCGGTGCTGAATCGTCCCGTCCCGGGGCCGAGCCGGTTGATGAAAAAGAAGAGATTCGTCGTCTCAAGAAGATCCTGCCCGTAGTGACCAGGCGCAGTCGTGTTCCGGTCTCGATCGATACCTATAAAGCATCAGTTGCAAAATTTGCGATCGAAAACGGTGCATTGATCATCAACGATATTTCTGGCATGAGATTCGATCCTAAAATGGGCACTTTGATCAGCAAAAACGGTGTTGGAATAGTGATCATGCATATGCAGAGAAAACCGAAAACTATGCAGAAAAAACCAAAATATAATGATCTGATGGCTGAGATTTTTTATTTTTTTAAGCAAAGGATCGAGCAAGCGACCGCACATGGAATTGATCGGGAAAATATCGTTATTGATCCTGGGCTGGGATTTGGTAAAACTCTGAACGATAATTATCAATTGATTGAACGGCTTGGCGAGTTAAAAACGCTCAACCGACCACTACTGGTTGGTCATTCTAGAAAATCTTTTATTGGAGTTCCTTTTAACCTATCGCCAGATGAGCGCCTGGAAGGTTCGCTTGGTCTGTCTGCTTTGTTGATCAAAAATGGCGCTAATATTCTGCGCGTTCATGATGTCGGGGAAACCAAGAAGGTTACCCGTCTTATTGATCGAATTTTAGAATGAAGCTCTTTGGATTTGTACCTTTCCGTATCGGCGATATCGCTGACATTATATTGGTTGCAATACTGCTTTATGAATTCTTTAAATTTATCCGGGGAACGAAAGCAACACCAATATTAGTTGGATTAGTGATATTCTTCATCATCTCGTCGATTGCACGCTGGCTTGATCTGAAAACATTATCATGGATTATGGACTCCATCCTTACCGTTTGGGTCGTGGCATTCGTTATCCTTTTTCAACCGGAAATCCGGAACGCGCTGGCTCGTATCGGACGGCAACCCCAGTTCAAATTCTTCTTAAGAGTAGAAGAACCTCCGATCATCGATGAAATAGTCGATGCGGTCAAAAAAATGTCAGAAGATCGTATCGGAGCCTTGATATTGATCCAAAAACGGATCGGATTGAAAGACATAATCGACACCGGGGTAATGCTCAATGCCCAGATAAATTCATCACTTATCCGAACAATTTTTTTCCCGGACACACCGCTTCATGATGGCGCGGTCGTTATCAAAGGTGATATGATCGTAGCCGCGGGATGCGTACTACCCTTGAGTGAAAATCCCAGTTTAAGCGGCAGGTTCGGACTCCGGCATCGGGCTGCGCTCGGGATAGCCGAACAAAGCGATGCGCTGTGTATTGTAGTATCAGAGGAGACCGGACGCATATCGTTTGCCTATCGGGCTAAGCTCGTAACCAAGGTAGAAGTAGATCTTCTTAAGAAATCCTTAGAAAAAATAATCAAAGAATAACGAGCTATTACTATATCCCTTTTTAATACATACTATCAGTTTCACGAACATTCAATATTATCTGTTTTTCAAATAATTTTTGAGGCAGAATAGATTCCTTCATTATCGGTAATCCGTAAACCGTAAAAAAAATTACCAATTACACGACTTTTGTAAAATTCAATGAAAAGATAAATTTTGGGCGAAGCAAGGCTCATCTGAGCCAATGAACCCAAATTCTATCTTCTTTAAAAACGCAAAAGTCGTGAAATTACATAATTACAAATTAACATAAGGAACAAGTATCCAGTGCCAAGCATCGGTTCTTTTCAGCGATTAGGGAGTAGTATTTTTTACGTCAGGTGATCAGCTGGATTTATGTTGTATTGTTGGGGATAAACTGCGCGTATTATCTTATGACCTTTGTCGACCGATAGATCTATGATTGGGCCATCAATACTATCCTTTTGCATTGTGGCAACGATCTTGACGGTTGGTTGGGTTGGATAGCCTTCGTTCTGTCCGATTACGAGACCGACAAAACTATCGCTCATTTCCAAGCAGCTACCGATCGGATATAATCCTAATAATTGTATGAAAACTTTAGCCAGTAATGGATCAAAACATTGACCAGAAAGCTTCCAGATGACCCGGATCGCGATACTGGGTATATAAGGGACTGGTTGATATATACGGGCAGTTGTCATTGCATCATATGAATCGCATATACGGACGATCTTGGCAAATGTGCTTTGCAAAGTTTCTTTACCGTGAAACGGATAGCCGCTAAAATCGTAGTTCCAGTGATGTTGATATGCGACGATTAGCGAAGTGATTCCGGTTTCATCCAGACCGCGTGTTTTGATAATTTGCTTGACGCCGTATTCTGAGTGATGCTTTAAGATATCCCATTCCTGCTCGCTCAAACGGGTTGGTTTATATATTAAGTCCCTTGGTATTGATACTTTGCCGATGTCATGGAGTATACCAGCAGTACCGATCTTGGCCAGACTTTTTTTACTGAATCCGATGCGCTGCGCCAGTGCTAAGGCCAGGATACCGACATTGAGCGAATGATTGTATGTATATTCATCAAAATTTTTGATTGCAGTGAGGGCGAGCAACCCAAATTCATCCTGGGATAATGCATTGACTAAACTGTGTACGACGCGTTTAGAACTTTTCACATCGACCGATTGATTTTTCCAGAGGTTGTTCATGAGATTTTTTGTCACTTTTAGGGCCTTAAAATAAATACGTTTCACTCTTTGACCATCTGCCAAAAAATCAGGCGTCTCTTCCTCGGCATCAGTATATTCGATCCGTACATATGCGAACCTTTTAGCGTTGAATTCAGAGGGAAATTCATCGCGATTTTTCTTCAATGCAAGGCATAACAGGATGAGTTCTTCCTCATTAATTCCTGGCAGAATTATTAATGACCTAATTCGCAATTGCTTCATTTTATCATGGATAAATTGCAAACTGGCATAACCATCGATCTCAAAACGAAGGCGCTGTTTATTGAAAAATACATATTCACGGTATCTTACTAGTTCGACCTGAGGGTAAATATTCAACAGAGTACGCAGAATATGACCGAATTTTTTTGCCGTTCCTGTTACCACGTCATTGCGAAGATCGTACACCTGAACTGCTTTTTCTAGAGCATAAAATAAGGAAATTATATTTTTACCAGTACTATATATACTCATTGTTTTAATGCCGATTCACACGCCTGCTTAACCGTCGGATTCCTTTTCTTCATTCCTTGCTCAAGGATCGCTCGAGATTCGTCGGTATTTATATCAGCCAGGGCAGAGGCGGCCAATTTTCGAGTTATCCGATAGCGTTTGCGACCGAATAATACCCACCGGAACAGCATCTTTTTTAAGATTTTAATAAGTCCCTGTCCACCGTTAGCAACCAGACAGTTGAATGTTTCCTTTTGTTCGGTTAGTTCCAGATCGATGAATACTCGGGATTTTATACGGGCGATCAGTCTATTATATATTGCCGGGTAATTGAGAACGGTCAGCGTCTGAAACGCCTTGATCCTGACCATAGCTTCTTCATCTCCTATAAAATGCGCGATCCTTGCCGCTTGTTTGAAAACCTCAAAGGCTTGGATCACGCTGCAACGAACCTCCGGACGGGGATAATCACAGAGCGGATCAAGTAAACCAACGATTTCTTCAGCATCTAATCGGCTGAGAACCGCGATCGTATTGATGATTAGATCCGTATTGTTACTCTGGAGAAAAATCAAGATCGGTTGATAATCGCTTTGGGCAATATAAGCGACATTATCTTGCAGTTTTTCAAGCCGTTCAGTTCTCTGGACTGATGGCATTAAGCGTATAAAGTAAGACAGGGATTTTTTTGAGAATAGAGATATGAATGCCAAAAATTGATTAAGATTTTCATCAGAGATCGTATTAATGAAATTCTTAAAATCAAGAATTATGTTTTCTTTCTCATATTTATCAATTGCGTTAATTTTGGCATATTCATTTAGGCTAACAACGATCAACCGGGCATTATAAAATTCATGTTGATCGATACATTGGGCTAGCATTTCAGTAAGACTATCGATGATTTCAGGTGATTTATCATGTTGCAGGAAATTTATCAACGTCGAAATCGCGACCGATAAACTGGCCTCTCTGGACTCATGCGCCATTTGAGTTTTTAAGGATTCCAGTTCCGCTTCGCTTAGAGTTAAATCTATCGGTTCGTTCATATCAAGTTTTTCTTTGACGATGATGTTTGCAAGTTTAGCATTAAGATCGATATTTTTGATTTCCTGAACCGGCAGTTCATAATTCAGATCCTCATCTTCTTCCTCAATAACATAGAAATCAATGTGGCTAAAGTTGCATTCCCATAGATTCAGTGCAATATCCTGCTCACGTGTTGCCTGGCTCATGACTTCAAGGAAAAGGATCATTTCATCGAATTCTAACCCATCGGTGATCTTGATATTTCTGACCCCGTCACGGAACAATCTGAAGGCAATGCTAATATCTTTTTCTCTTTCCTGATAAATTACTTGATTATCATGGGAGATCGAATATTGCTCGATAGCAAGCTCGATTTGACCACTGTTTTTCAAAAACCCGGTTAAAGTTTCAAAAAAAGGTTGATAGGACTGCCGAGCTGATGGATGATTAATACCATATAACTGTATCACCTTGATCGATTTAATAAGCTGACGAATTATGTCCTGAACAATTATCTCCATCGTATTATTTCATTATACTTAAATATCATTAAAACGTCAAGAAACCACTTGACTAAGAAGTGGAAATAGGTATACTAATCGGTATGAAACGAACCTATCAGCCGAGCCGGAGAAAAAGGAAAAAAACCCATGGATTTCGTAAGCGAATGAAGACGAAAAAAGGGCGTGATGTCCTTAAAAGACGAAGGAAAAAGGGGCGTAAAAGATTAGCCGTTTGAAGACTTTTTGGATTTTGTCCGATTAGATAATAAAAAGAGCAAAGAAGTTTGGTGTTATAAAAAAAGATATAATTTCTGCGTCGAGCGAAATAAGAGACCTACTCGCTCACGGCAATCGCTTTCGGTCAGGGAATATTACGATTATCTACCGAGAGTCGGATCAATGTAGGGTCGGGTTTATCGCCTCCAGGCATATCGGCAACGCAGTCAAACGGAACCGGGCAAAAAGAATTTTAAGGGAGGCATATCGAATGAATAAAGATACATTTAAATGCTTAAAGGTTATTTTTTTGGCACGTTCTGAGATCAAATCCAAGACCGTGCTGGACGCGGTGTCGGCTTTTAGAGAGGGGAGATGAAGCTATTTGTATATTTTATTAAAATATACCAGAACACATTGGGTTTGATCTTACCCGCATCCTGCCGTTTTGAACCAACCTGTTCGTGTTACGCGATCCAGGCATTAAAAAAGCACGGTGCAATCGCCGGGTTTTTCCTTACGATCAGAAGGATTATACGCTGTAATCCATGGGTTGCTGGTGGCTATGATCCGGTGCCAGAAAAACTAACCAATATTTTCAAAGTTCACGAAAGGAGCGGGATACATGAGTGATCGAGTAAGAACCACTTTGGCATTTCTTATAATAATTGCGATACTTTTCATATGGGTGATAATGAGCCGTCCAAAAAAGACGAACGTAGTCGAAACGCCTCAGCCTGAATCGACTTTGACCGCTACCGAAGAACCAGTTCATTTCCCGATTCCAGCCGTGGGCGATTCGATAACGATCGACAATTCTGAATTTACGCTTGTTTTGTCAACGGCCGGGGCCTCAGTTCAGAACTTCAGACTGAAATCGTACGATATCGATATAGTTCCTGATGATGAATATATTTTCATAAGCAGCATAAATGGTCATGTGCCGGTATTTAATTATATTAAAGAAGGAAATGATATTATTTTTACTGCCCGGATAGACGGAGCAAAGATCGAAAAGAGATATATTGTCGACGATAATTTTGGTTTTAAAGTAATCTGCCGTCTATCAGCGGAGAATAGCCATAAGATTGGTCTTGAAGCGGGAGTGGCGATAACTCAAGATAAAAATCCCGGGGACGATCTTAGGCATTTTGGTATCTACGTAAGTGAGGACAAAGTTAAAAAAGTAAGCAAAGAGGTCAAGGATACATTATCTTATGTTGGCAACTGGCATTGGTTTGCTCTGAGAAATAAATATTTCATGCTGGTTATTAATAATGAAATTGGCATAAAAAAATTATCGTTTAATCGTATCAATTATCAAAAACCTGAAAACAGCAGTATTCAGCTCCGGACTGATTCGATCGCGATCGGGGCATTTGGTTGTTTTTACGGAGGAGGATCAAAACTGCGTTATGGTGCAGTGATCCACGCATCTGATTCTACAGTTTTCACCGTTCGTTTACTGCCTTTAAAGGGAAAGGTTCTGGCTCAGTATAAAAATGGGTATGAGAAGGTCATTGATGGCGGGATTTTTGATCCGATTGCAAAGCTGATATTATTAGTTCTGAATATCCTCTATTCTGTATTCCTAAATTATGGAGCAGTGATCATAATATTTGCAATTTTCGTTAAGCTTATTTTCTTTCCGCTTTCTCGTCAGATGATCGTTTCACAACAGAAAATGCAGATGATCCAGCCCGAGCTTAAGAAGATACAAGCGAAATATAAGGATGATTCACAAAGACTTAACCAGGAAATGATGCAACTTTACCGGACCTATAAAGTGAATCCGGTATCGGGCTGTCTACCATTGATCATTCAGATGCCGATCATAATAGCCCTCTATCAAACCCTGAATACAGCAATCGAGTTCCGTAACGCGCCTTTTATTCTGTGGATAACAGACCTTTCTTTTCGCGATCCCTATTATGTTTTACCGATAACAATGGGTATTCTAATGTTAGTCCAGTCATTGATGACGACAGTCGATCCGCGTCAGAAATTTATGGTCATGTTAATGCCGGTTCTAATGGTAGTTTTCTTTTTGAACTTCCCGTCAGGATTGCAGTTATACTGGTTCACTTATAATATTTTTACACTTGTTGAACATTTCATAATTAAGAAGGGAGGCAAAAAATGAAAACGGTTGAAGCAACTGGGAAGAATCTCGACGAGGCGATTGAAAATGGTTTGAAGCTTCTCCGGGTTAGAAAAGAAGAGATTGATCATGAGATCATCTCACAAACTGAAGAAGAAACTTCGGTCCGTCTAACCATAAAGGAGGTTCGCAAACATATTTTTGAAGTCGCTAATTATATATTGACCAGTTGCGGTTTCCGGTCAACCGTCCAGGTATCAAAAGACGACAAGGGATTTTACATCAATATAAAAACGAAACATGCGGATGCGATTCTCATTGGTAAAAAAGGAGAGACTCTCTGGGCATTACAGTATTTAATATCAAGAATGCTCAAGCGTTTCCATCCAAATCTAAAAATCCTGGTTGATGTCGGCGGTTACCGAATGCGGCGTAATAATTTTCTTATGAAAAAAGCTGAAGCTATCGCCCGTATAGTGCTGCAGACCGGTCGTGAAATGGCTCTTGATCCTTTGACCCGAAAAGAGCTGCAAATAGTGGAAGTGAAATTAAGTGAGATCAAGGGGGTCAAAATTTATACTATTGGTAAAGGAGTCAGCAGGAATGTGATAATTGCACCGAGCGATGACGAATCTCAATGATACGATT
>Ga0154645_1002_pt2 | contig 19221 bp, 13 predicted proteins | sample Rifle2008BG13ft_FD_116074 | JGI IMG/M metagenome (GOLD analysis project Ga0154645, IMG submission 116074) | candidate division WOR-3 bacterium RBG_13_43_14
AGTCGATCGATATTTCGATCAAACTCAATATTGATCCTAAAAAAACCGAACAATTAGTCAGAGGAACAACCAATCTTCCCCATGGAACCGGCAAGGAAAAAAGGATTTTAGTTTTAACTAAAGGTGAAAAGGAAAAAGAAGCGAAAGATGCCGGCGCTGATCATGTTGGTTTTGATGAATATATTGATAAACTCAAAAATGGCTGGACGGACATTGATATTATTATCGCCACTCCGGATGTGATGTCAGATGTTGGTAAATTGGGGCGGATCCTGGGACCTAAGGGACTTATGCCTTCACCAAAATCTGGAACTGTTACCTTTGATGTCGCGGCTCAGGTAAAGGCCCTGAAAAAAGGCAAAGTTGAATTTAAAACCGATAAAACCGGCTGCATGCACGTTGCGGTTGGAAAAGCTGCGTTCGGGAAAGAACAACTATACGAAAATATTGTTGTATTCATACAGGACCTCATGAACGCTAAACCATCAAGTGTTCGTGGACAATTCATGAAATCAATAACCATTTCCTCCACGATCGGTCCAGGGATCAAAATTGATGAAAGAAACATCCTCGCCGAAATCCGAAAGGGAGGTTTATAATGCCTTCAAAAAATAATATCAAATACCTCGAGGACACCAAAGAAAAAATGCAATCAGGTAAAGCTTTTTATTTCACTGACTTCAGCGGCGTATCGGTTCAGAACCTTGAAAAACTACGGATCGAGCTTAAAAAAAGCAAAGGTAACTATCTGGTGGTTAAAAATACCTTGGGCACTCTGGTGATGAAGAAATTGGGTTTTACTGATGAAATGATCGGCAATATGTTCATCGGTCCTACTGGTATTGCTATTGCCTTTGATGATCCAATTATCCTGGCAAAGATACTCAATGGCAGTAAAAACATCAAAATAAAAGGCAGTATCATTGAAGGCGTTTTTTATAATACTGAAGATGTCATACGTTTCTCCAAGCTGCCATCAAAAGAAGGTTTATATGCCCAGGTAGCGGGTTCATTGAATATTCTTGGTAATCTTGTTGGCGCTCTTGAAGGGATGATGCGTAATCTTATATATACATTAATATCCATTAAGGAGAAAAGGGACGAGAAAAAATAGATTATGCAAAGAATTAACGGCTTATAAGTATGATTTTCAATGAGAATAATAGTGCTTTATTGGCTAAACCCGAGGAGGTAAAATGACGAAAGAAGCCAAAAAAGGTGTTGAAACCATTGTTGAAGAAATAGGGAATTTATCCGTTCTTGAGCTTTCAGAATTAGTGAAAGCCATCCAGGAAAAATTCGGGGTTAGTGCAGCTGCTCCGGTGCAGATTGTTGCACAAGCGGGCGCTACTGACGCAGCTCAGTCCAAGGCCGAGGAAAAAAGTGAATTCGATGTCACAATGACATCATGCGGAGATAAAAAAATACAGGTACTAAAGGTTTTGCGGGAATTAACCGGTCTTGGCCTTAAAGAAGCAAAAGATATGATCGACAGTCTACCAAAAGTAATAAAAGAAGGCGCGATAAAAGAAGAGGCCCAAAACATTAAAAGCAAGCTCGAGGAAGTCGGGGCTGCGATTGAGCTTAAATAAATATCCATCAAACGGTCGAGAGCATATCTGATTTTGCGCGGATCTAGGTGCAAATTCTATCAATGTACGAAGGGGATATATTTTACATTTTTTTGGGAGATAATATTGCATTATTATGAGAAATATAATTAGTTTCTCAAAAAACAAAGCGACCTTCAAAATGCCCCATTTACTTGAAGTCCAGCTTGAATCGTACTCACAATTCACCAGTAAAACAATTAAGGATATCTTTACTGAATTGTTCCCGGTTGCAGATATTCACAATCGTTATCAATTGGTTTATAATGCACACCGATTTGGATCAGCGAAATACTTAGTAAATGAAGCGATTGAAAAAGGCGCAACATATAGTGTTCCGCTTAAGGTTAGTTTCCGGTTGGTCAGCAAAGAGGACGGTGGTGACATAAAGAATATTGCTGAGCAAGAAATATATTTATGCGACATGCCGGTAATGACCCCTCGCGGGACATTTATAATTAATGGTGTAGAACGGGTTGTTGTCAGCCAAATACACCGATCACCCGGAGTTTATTTTAGCGACGAACAAGGAACCCGTACGGCGATGATCATCCCCTATCGAGGTCAATGGGTGGAATTCATCGTCGATCATACCAATACCTTTTATGCAATCCTGGATCGGAAGCGTAAGCTCATTGGCTCAATGTTCCTGCGTAGTCTGGGTTATGAAACGAATGAAAAAATAATCAAATTGTTCTACCCGACCAAGGAAGTTGATACCAGGAACAGCGTCAATACGATCAGTGCTGAACCAATCTACGATGGTGATTCATTATTGTTTCCAGCCGGGGAGCTCATTGAACAACCTACCGCTGAAGTCTTTAAAAGCAAAGGGATCAAAAAAGTAAAGATCATTGACTCTGGTCATCTTGGAGTTGGCATTCTAGCGAATACCTTTAAAAAAGACCGAACATCATCTCAGGAAGAAGCCGCCAAAAAGATATATACATTACTTCGCTCAATGGCTCCTCCTACTCTTGATATTGCCATCGCTTATATCAAAAACATTCTATTCGATGCTAATCATTTTAATCTTGGTGATGTTGGGAGATTCAAACTCAATATGCGCCTTGGTCTTAATGAAAGAACACATAAAATGAGTTTGACCGAAGCCGATCTCTTCGAGACCTTTCGAAAACTGTTTCAATTTACGGCCGGAGAGTTCACCGCTGATGATATCGATCACCTTGGTAATCGCCGAGTCCGAAGGGTCGGCGAACTATTGGAAGGTCAATTCCGACTTGCCCTAACCCAATTGATCCAAAACATCAAAGAAAGGGCATCGCTCATGGATGAAGAAAGTCTGTCTCCTCAAGATCTGATCAATCCCCGACTGGTATCGAATATTATCAATAAATTTTTTACCACATCGCAGCTGTCACAATTCATGGAGCAAACAAACTCGATATCAGAGATGACTCATAAAAGGCGTATTTCATCACTGGGATCAGGTGGTTTGAAACGCCAAACTGCAGGTTTTGAAGTACGAGATGTTCATTTTTCACATTATTCGAGGATTTGTCCGATCGAAACCCCTGAAGGACCAAATATCGGGTTGATCTCAAGTTTAGCTAGTCATGCTCGAATCGACAAACATGGTTTTATCCTGGCACCATACTGGATCGTGAAAAACAGCCGAGTAACCGAAGAATATGTGTTTTTGCGGGCCGATGAAGAAGATAAATATACTATTGCTCAAGCCAATACGCCGATCGATAAAAATGGGAAAATACTTTCTGAACAAGTTCTTTGCCGGCGTCGCGATGATTTCCCGCTTGTGCCTCCACATGAAGTCGATCTAATGGATGTATCGCCTGAACAAGTTTTTAGTCCCAGCGCTGCATTAATACCATTTTTGGAACATAATGACGCTGACCGCGCTCTAATGGGCTCGAACATGATGCGTCAGGCGGTTCCGGTCATTGAACCTGAAATACCTCTGGTCGGCACGGGTCTGGAAGAAAGAGTAGCGAAAAATTCAGGTACACTATTGATTGCAGAAGAAGATGGATTAGTTACCGAAGTCGATTCGCGTAAGATCACGATCGAAACGAACAAGGGGATAAAGAAACGATATCATCTATCCAAGTTCCTTCGCTCAAATCAAAATACTTGTATTCATCAGAAACCATTGATCAGCATTGATAAAAAGGTCAAGAAAGGTGATATTCTTGCTGATGGTTATGCCACCAAAGAGGGATATCTCGCACTCGGGCGAAATTCCCTGGTTGCATTCATGCCATTTCTTGGGTTCAATTTCGAGGATGCGATTATTGTCAGTGAAGAATTGCTTAAGAACGATGCTTTTACCTCGTTGCATATCCTTGAATTCGACTGTGAGGTGCGTGAAACAAAATTAGGACCTGAAGAAGTGACGCGTGATATTCCGGGGATAAGCGATTTCCTTCTCAAAGACCTTGATGAATACGGAGTTGTGAGAACCGGTGCTCATGTCGGTCCAGATGATATTCTGGTCGGTAAGATCACACCCAAGGGTGAAACCGAATTAACACCTGAAGAAAGGCTGATGCGGGCAGTGTTCGCTGAAAAGGCCACAAATGTTCGTGACACATCGCTACGGGTCGAACCTGGCGTAGAAGGCGTTATTATTGATAGAAAAGTACTGACCAGACGCACGACCGATGCATTAGCAAAAAAGATGGAAGAAGCACAAAGAACCAGGCTAAAGGAAGAATTCACAATTTTGCATAATGAAAGCACATTGATTCGAAATAATTTCCTAAAGCAAGAGCTTCTGAACAAAACTGCAGCCTCAACGATACGCGATGATAAAGGTAGAGTTTTATTGCGCAAAGGTAGCGAATTAAATGAGGAATTTTTTGCGAATCTCAATACGACAAAAATAACTGCTGATGAAAAATTTGTGACGAATGATAAAATAAACAATGAAGTAATAAATATAGTTCTAAGTGGTGAAGAAAAACTCACTCAGATCATTGCCGACCGCAAATTAGAAGAAGATAAATTATTACGCGGAGATGAACTGCCTCATGGTGTATTAAAGATCGTCAAGGTCTTTATTGCCCAAAAACGCAAAGTAGCTGTTGGCGATAAAATGTCCGGCCGTCACGGCAATAAAGGAGTCGTGGCAAAGATAATGCCCGAAGAAAGTATGCCATTTCTCCCCGATGGAACACCAGTCGACATTATACTCAATCCACTTGGTGTTCCATCACGTATGAACGTGGGTCAAATACTGGAGACCCATCTCGGCTGGGCCGCTGATCAGCTGAAATTCCTTGCCATTACTCCGATATTTGATGGTGCAACCGTTGAAGAAATCAAGCAAAAAATGGCCGAAGCCAATCTCCCGCTCAATGGTCAGATCGAACTGCGCGATGGTCGTACCGGTAAAAAATTCAATTCTAAAATAACGGTTGGACGGATGTACATGCTTAAGCTAATCCATATGGTCGACGAAAAAATGCATGCCCGTTCCACCGGTCCGTATTCACTTATCACCCAACAGCCGCTTGGAGGAAAAGCTCAATTTGGTGGTCAGCGCCTTGGAGAAATGGAGGTCTGGGCGCTTGAGGCTTATGGAGCAGCCTTTACACTTCAAGAAATGCTAACGGTTAAATCCGATGATGTCGAAGGACGGGCGGCGATGTATGAATCATTGATCCGGGGCAAAAATCCACCCCGGCCAAGAGCACCAGCGTCTTTCAATGTCCTTCTAAAAGAATTGCAGGGATTAGGATTTAATATAACACTCGAGAAAAAGGAGGTCACAGATGAGACGTAGAGCTTATGAAAGCCTAGACCTCACCGACTATGATGGTATAAGATTGAGCCTTGCTTCTCCGGAAGTCATTGCCAACTGGTCACACGGTGAAATAACCCGTGCGGATACGATAAATTATCGTACTCAGAGACCGGAAAAAGATGGACTCTTCTGCGAACGTATATTCGGTCCGATTAAAGATTTCGAATGTTCATGCGGTAAATACAAAAAGGCAAAATACCGCGGTACGATCTGCGACCGCTGCGGGGTCGAAGTTGCGGCTGCTTCAGTACGTCGCGACCGCATGGGACATGTTGATCTTGCTGTACCAATAGCCCATGTTTTCTATTATAAGATCCCGCCCAGCAAAATTGGTTTGCTTCTCGAGCTTTCGATAAATCAGCTGGAAGCGATACTCAATTATGAGGTTTACATCGTACTGGAATCAGGTGATTCTCCTCATCGAAAAGGTAGTGTGCTGCTCGAAGAAGAAAATCAGGAAGCGAAGGAAAAATATACCGGTTTCAAAGCCGATATGGGCGGACAGCCGATTTATGATCTTTTAAAAGAGATCGACCTTGAGAACCTTTCATCGGACCTGCGAATCCGCCTTGAAAAAGAAACTTTAAAGGCACGCCGTTTCCAGTTATTGAAAAAATTGAAACTCGTTGAAGCCTTTAGACTTTCCGGGAACCGTCCTGAATGGATGGTAATGACCCGTCTTCCTGTGATACCTCCCGATCTTCGACCGTTAGTGGCACTTGAGGGCGGCCGATACGCAACCTCTGACCTGAACGATCTGTACAAACGGGTGATCACACGCAACAATCGTGTAAAATCGATCACTTCAGGAATTAAAACGCCTGAGGTCATTGTCCGAAATGAAAAACGCATGCTGCAGGATTCGGTAGATGCATTACTTGATAATACACGCCGTTCGAGACCAATCAAGGGACGCGGTAATCGTCCGCTTCGCTCTCTTGCTGATGCATTGAAAGGCAAGCAGGGTAGATTCCGCCGAAATCTTCTGGGCAAGCGGGTGGATTATTCGGGACGTTCAGTGATCGTCGTCGACCCTTCGCTGAAATTATATGAATGTGGTATACCCAAAGAGATGGCACTTGAGCTATTTAAACCGATGATCGTCAGGAAACTTGAGGAACAAGGTGTTGTTGATTCCGAACGTAGTGCTCGTCGTTTGGTCCGGGCTCGATCTACTGAAGTATATGAAATCCTAGAAGAAATAATCAAGGACCGTCCCGTGCTTTTGAACCGTGCCCCAACCCTTCACCGTGTTTCAATACAGGCATTTCTACCAGTGCTACGCGAAGGTCGGGCAATTACAATACATCCCCTTGTCTGCCATGCTTTCAACGCCGACTTTGACGGGGATACAATGAGCATTCATATTCCTTTATCGCCGGAAGCGATTATCGAATCATATCTGCTTTTGCTTTCGATCCATAACATAAGATCGCCGGCGCATGGTCGAGCATTAATGGCGCCTTCTCAGGACATGGTCATTGGTCTTTATTATCTAACCAAAGAAGAAACATCTCTTCCCAAGACCAATAGAGTATTAAGTTCCGCAGATGAAGCGCATCTGGCAATTGAACAAGAATACATGCGGCTTAATGAACCAGTTAAATATCGGTATGGAAACAAGACTTATGATACCACCCCTGGTCGTGTAATATTTAACGAAATTCTTCCGGAAGAAATGCGTTTCAAAAATACCCTTGTGAATAAACGCAATCTAACCGGTTTGATCGATGAATGTTTGAATAAATTCGGTACTGAACGCACCGTAGCCCTGCTTGACGATTTGAAAGAACAAGGATTTGAATACGCAACCCGCTGTGGACTTACGATCGGGATCGATGATATGATCAGTCCGCGCAACAAAGACAAAATATGGGCACGTGGAACTCGCGAAGTATACGATATCAACAAAGCACAAAAAAGCGGGTTGATTTCTGAAACCGAAAGATACAACAAGATCATCGATACCTGGACGCGGATTTCCATTGAAATAGAAGATAATCTGTTAAACGAACTCGAAAAGGACAACAATGGATTCAATCCCCTGTTTATGATGGTTCATTCAGGAGCAAGGGGCTCCCGTAACCAGGCGTGTCAGATCTGCGGATTGCGAGGACTGATGTCAAAGCCTCAACGTAAGGTCACCTCGGTTCAGATCATCGAAACTCCGATCAAATCATCCTGTAAAGAAGGTCTTTCAGTACTTGAATACTTTATATCAACTCACGGAGCTAGAAAAGGATTGGCCGATACCGCTTTAAAAACTGCTGATGCAGGTTATTTAACGCGTCGACTTGTTGATGCTGCCCAAAACGTTACCATTACCATGGAGGACTGTGGAACGATCATGGGCCAAGAGATCAGCGCTTTAAAGGAAGGTGAAAAGATAGTTGAACCTTTGAACGAAAGGATCGCCGGAAGGGTCGCCCTGGTCGATACGATCGATCCCTTGACCGATGAAGCAATCATTAAAGCTGGTACTGAGATCTCGAACGAACAGGCATTACATATTGAGAAAAGCGGTGTGGAAAAAGCCAAAGTCCGATCGATCCTAACCTGTGAAGCACCGATCGGATTGTGTGCGAAATGCTATGGGCGGAATCTGGCTACGGGCAAGCTGGTCGAGATCGGCGAAGCCGTCGGCATTATTGCCGCCCAATCGATAGGAGAACCAGGAACTCAATTGACCCTCAGAACCTTCCATGGCGGAGGTGTCGCTTTGAGAATCGCCGAGAGCACTTACAAAAATACCGATATCACCGGGGAGGTAAGTTTTGATAACCTCAATGCGGTCGAAAATAGTGACGGTCATCTGGTGAGTGTCAATGATAAAAGTCGAATGATCATTAAGGGAGAAAGCGGTCGGCGGATAACCTATAACATACCGCTTGGTGCCGTGATCTACCCAAAACGCAAAGCAATTGTTCAGCAGGATGATATATTGTTTGAATGGGATCCTTATTCAATACCTATCGTATCACCGGCAAATGGCATGGTCAAGTTCACTGATATTATACCAGGTATTACCGTGCAGGAGAACTGGGTCGATGAACGCTCCGGAGGCAAGCAATTTGTGATCGTAGAAGACCGCCTGCGTCATCATCATCCCAAAATACACATATTCGGTAGTGACAAAAAAGTTCAAAAAACATTCTCAATACCTGCCGGTGCATATTTACTTGTTAAAAATGGTGATCAAATTAAATCCGGAACCTTAATTGCTCGTATCCCCAAGGAGATCGGTAAGAGCAAAGACATTACTGGTGGTCTACCCAGGGTAGAAGAGCTATTTGAAGCAAAGATCGTAAAGAATCCGGCGATTGTCACGGAAATCGACGGCATCGTGGATGTTGAAGAAGAAAAGGGCATCTGGAAAATAATGGTCACACCAGAGGTTGGGGATGCACGTGCTTATCGCCTACCGACGACAAGATATTTAAAAGTGCATTCTGGTGAATATATGCGCGCTGGTGATCCACTATGCGAAGGTGCGATAGACCCTCACGATATATTACGTATTAAAGGCCCAATGGAAACACAGCGATTCTTAGTCAATGAGATCCTTGAGGTTTACCGGATCCAGGACGTGAAGATCGATGATAAACATATTGAGATCATTGTACGGCAGATGCTTCAACGAGTGAAAATCGAAGAACCGGGTAATACACCTTTTGTGGGCGGAGAGATTGTTGATAAAAGACGAGTTATCGAGATCAATCAACAAGCACTTGTTGAAGGACGTAAACCTGCGACCTATCGACCAATCCTGCTTGGTATTACGCGAGCGGCGCTTTCAACCCAATCTTTCTTTTCAGCCTCAAGCTTCCAGGAAACAACCAAGGTACTGGCGGATGCAGCGGTTGAAGGCAAACTTGATCGCCTTGAAGGATTAAAAGAAAATGTAATCGTTGGTCGTATAATTCCTGCCGGAACAGGGCTGGCGGAATTCCAAAAACTGTCACTTTTTGAAGATGAAACTGAAGCCAAGGCGATGTAAAGATCGAATTAAAAAAAGCCCCGTGTAAAACGGGGTTTTTTTTCTCAGATTATAACACTCATTACGATACCGGTAAGTATTGGAACTGAAAAATTGTCATTCCAAGGCAATGGCAACGCTTCAAGCACGGCAGCTGAAACGGCTCCAATGATCAGCAAAAAGATCGGTAAGGCATCGGGCAATAAACTCAACCCGATCGCACTCAGTAAGGCGGTTATTAAAAAACTTAAGGAACCTAGCAGAGTTTTATTGGCGGAGATCTTAGGACTTTTTATATTCTGTCCAATAAGAGCGGCAAAGGTATCTCCCACGATCACAAAAGTACAGGCAGCGATCACAACTGATCTCTTGAATAGCAATGAAGTCACCAAACAACCAAGAAGCAGATAAGTAGCACCACTGAGCCGGGTCAGTTCCTGTCGGCGAAGGAATGACCCAAAAAAAATAATAAATCCTTCTTTAATGCCATTGATATGCAGGCGCATGAAGTCAATGACTACTATTATTATACATACTGCTAAAAGACCGATCCTGGCTGTCGATAGAGGTAGGAAAAAAAATCCTATTGGAATAAATAATGCCCACAGGTTTAAAAGTTTACGAAAGATCTCAGCTTTTACTAAAATATATACCCCAATGAAACCCGATGAGTATTACTCAGCTCGGAATGGGTTAAAAGGGCATAATCAAGTCTGAATTTTTTATATGCTAAACCGATACCAACCGTGAAACGACCGGCATTAAACCCAGCTCGACCTGAAATTACATCACGGAAGCAGAATTCAAAACCGTATTTCATTGAAAATCCAGATACACCGATCTCCTTGATAAAATCGCAAGCGATGGTCAAACGAGAATTTATCCCTCCAAATGGTATTACCGGGCTCACGCCCAGCATGATCTTTGGCAGTATCGTCTCCCGGGTTCCGTTATCCCAAATCAGAGGCGCCAGAATAAAATCACGGACCGCCAGTCCAGCTTGGAAATACTCACTGGTGAATGCACACCCGAGATCAAGACCTCCACCATAGCCGGTTATCGCAACCAGATCACGATAATAGATCTTGATATTGGCTCCATATGCTAACTTCGGACCATTCCTATGAGGATCGCTTCCGATCATTAACCCGCGGGCATACTCAAGATAAAGAACTATGTCGTTGGTCCCAACCGTATCATACGCATATGGCTGATTATCATCACCAGGCAATTCAGTCGTGTCGGGCAAAGTCGTAAGTTTTATATCTCCGACGGAAATATACTGCACCGCCAGGCCAAAAATATGAGCACGTTGTGGGAGGATCACCCCAATATATTCGTTTCTAACAATTCCCGCGAAATTCTCTGAGTGCATGATAAGTATGCTTTTTGGTGCAAAAAACGAACCACCAGGATTATAATATATAGTAGCTGGATCATGGAACTGCGCTATCCCGGTCCCCCCCATCCCACTGGCCCGACCACCAATGCCCAACTCTTGGAAATCACCGGCGTATTTTGCGGCTAATAATACGATCGGTAAAAATAATGCTATAAAGCGCTGCATTTTATACCTGCCTTAATTGTTTTTTCCAGACGACGTCCGTGGCCATGCAAAGCTCTTAGTTTGATTTGATATTCATAATCACCAGGTGCTACTAGATTGCCCTGATTGTCTAACCCATCCCAAACGACTAAAAATTCACCCACTGGACGACGTATACCTTCGATCAAATCCCTAACTTTTTCACCAAGCTGATTAAAAACGCCTATATTGATCTTAGCCTCATCGGTAACATACAGTGCCAGCGTTGACCCTGGTTGTTTGGCCGTGAAGACCTCAGGGAAAGATCCGACAATAAATGCATCAGCTGCTACCCATAAATATTGTCCGCCTTCTTTTTCAGCGATAAAAACCTGACCATAACGACGCCAGATCGTAATCCCACGCGGTGCGATGTATTCACCCCGAGATGTACCAGTACGACCCTGTGATATTATGTACTTAAGATCATGGTCAAACTTATGTATCTGATCATTTACTTCATCGGTGACATAAATGTTGCCGAAATAATCTATTGCGACGTACAGAAATCTAGCATCGGACAAACCCAGATCATAATTATTGACCGAGCCAAGAAATCGTCCTCGCGTTGTAAATTTAGACAATCTCATGCCCGCACGATCAGTGACCGCGATGAAATCATCTTGGTAGTGATTGTGATTGTCGTCGGCATCAATAACTTCAATACCCATAGGCTGATACAACTCGCCAAAACCTATACCTTCATATCCGAACTGAGCGATAAGACTATCAGAACTTGAGTATATATATATTTTTGAATTATCAAAATCGGTCACATAAAGATTGTTTTTGGAATCCAGATCAACATCATAAGGTCGACCGGCAATGAGGATATCAGCTATTTTACTTAATCTACCGCTCTCGTACCGCAGTTTAACAACACGACTATTGCCAAAATCAGCCACATAAATAAAACCATCTTCATTGCCAACAATACCCTTTGGCTGAAACAATTCTTTAGTATTGCCCCAGGTCTTGATCGCTTCAAGCCCGACGTTATAAACGATATGCCCATAGCCGGCATTGACCGCGAAAACGCTCAATTCATCGTCATCTTTTTTGGTCTTCAGATTATCAAGTTCCTTGAGTTTGACCGCGGTAATGCCTTGAGGGTCTTTATAAGTATAACTCGGTCCAAGAAAAAGCTGGAGATAATGTTTTGATGCACGGTAAAAACCAAATGTATGGCTTTTAGGGGGAACCGCCAAAGTCTGGGGATTATACCCAAGTACTAATAATAGAAACAGGACCATCCGTGCAATTATAAGTATTTACTATATTTTGTCAATGATCTCTGTTGACTTCATTAAAAACTTGCGTATAATGCGTATAATGCTTCAAACAATTCTATGCATTCGATCTTGACGAATCCAGCCGAACTTAATATACATTGCATTATGTCAATTCTGTCTTTATTATAATCATTCAATGCATGGAAAGGACAATTAACTTTAATAATTCAATAGAAAAGCTGAAAATACCGGCCGATCATTTTTTGATGGTTTTATCCCCGCATGATGAAGAAAAAGAAGACAATGTACTTGAATCCCTATTTGAAAAATCCGATACGCTGGCAAGCTTCGATGATTTTATCCGATCAGCTAGGAATCTGCTGGTGATCGTCAACGATGCTAGCCGACCAACACCGACCGCTGAGGTTCTAACTTTTATATATGATCGAATCAGGAAATTGAACCCAAGATTTCTGATCGCAACCGGTCTTCATCCGGCCCCGGATGTACAGGAAATTAGATCAATATTCGGTGAATTATATTATCAGATTAACGATTCTATAACGTTGCATGATTCAAAAAATTCAGATGATCTGGTCGATCTGGGAACCTCTAGACACAATACAAGTCTAACCGTTAACAAACTTGTTACCGAAGCTGATAAAATAATAACCATTGGCTCGATCGAACCTCATTATTTTGCTGGCTACACCGGTGGACGAAAATCAATATTACCCGGGGTCGCCGGGTATGATACTATTGAACAGAACCACCGGCATGCATTGCATCCAAACGCAAGACCATTAATGCTTGATAATAATCCAGTCCATGAGGACATGCTCGATATGATCGATGCACTCGGCGTCAATCGTTTTTTTTCAATCCAGACAGTAATGAGCCGGCACCATAAGACTATATACGCAAGTTGCGGCGATATTCATGATTCATTCGAAAAGGCGCGATTAAATACCGTACAAAACTTCCGCGTGGAAGTCCCCACTAAGGTGGATATAATAATGTCAATTGCCTGCCCTCCATTCGATGAAAGTTTTTATCAATCCCTGAAAGCAATCGAAAACACAAAAAACATTCTTAATGAAAACGGAATATTTATTCTGGTAACAACCGCGCATAAAGGCATTGGCCCTATACATTTTGCGAGACTTTTTGAAAATAAGACTAATCTGATCACAGCGGCTGAAAACGCCCTGATCCATTATCGACTTGGAGATCATACGGCAGTCAATTTGAAATCGATAACAACCTGGGCTGAACTCTGGTGTGTTACCGATAAAAAAAACCATAAACTTGAAAATGCTGGAATAAAATTGTATTCATCGATACAACGGTCAATCGATGAAGCCATCCTCAAAAAAGGAACGGCTTCTAAAATTGCCATTGTTGAGGATGGTTGTTTCACTGTACCGATTTTAGAAAATAAAGAAGTGGATAATCATTGGCAAAACCGATATCTTGACAACTAAACCGATTTTTATTATACTGATTTTACAGGCATGATGATAGGACATCATAAACGCTGCCAAGACTGCATTTCAATAATTCTGGAAAGTATTATAGATATTGTATTACAATTATTTAGTAGAATCGATAATGAACAATTTATTTCAATTATAATAATGAATCAAGAAAAGGAGGTATAGTGGAAATCCACGGGTACAATGTACCTGAAGACCTTTATTATCATAATGAAAATGCATGGTTGAGACTCGAATCCGACGGCACGGTCACAATCGGCATGGATGATTTTTATCAGAAACAGGCCGGCGATACTACCTATATTGATTTACCGTTCGAAGGTGATAGCGTCAGCCAGGGAGAGACCTGCGGTAAGATTCAATCTTCGAAATGGGTTGGGAAACTAGTTTCTCCTATCTCTGGCGAGATCACCGAAGTCAACCGCGAGCTCGAAAATGACTGCCGTTTAATAAATAAGGATTCGTACAATTCCGGATGGATAATGAAAGTCAAATCAACGAATCTTGAAGAAGAGCTCAAGAATCTGGCACATGGTCCTGAAGCACTCAAGAAATTCATCGAAGACCATATTGCCAAAGCAAAAAGTGGAGGTTAAACAGTTCAACGGAGGAATTAGCTATGAAAAAAGTAAGCATTATCGGCGCGGGTAATGTTGGGGCAAACGCGGCTTTCTATATCGGAGAAAAGAATTTTGCCGATGTGATGATGATTGATTCAGTTGAAGGAAGAGCAAAAGGTAAGGCCCTTGATCTGATGGAAGCAGCACCAGCAAGAGTATACGAGGCAAAAATAGACGGTTCAGATAACATAGAAGACATCGCAGGATCTGAGGTGGTTGTTATTACCGCCGGGCATGTAAGAAAACCTCATATGTCCCGCTTGGATCTATTGGAATCAAATGCAAAACTTATTGATCCAATTATTGGTCAGATAAAAAAATATACTCCTGATGCTATAATAATTAATATAACTGAACCGGTCGATGCATTAACATGGTATATATTGAAAAAAGGTAGTTTTGATCCCAAAAAAGTGATCGGAATGACTGGGGTATTGGATACTACACGATTAAGAGAGTTTATCTCAAAAGAACTTCAAGTTTCGACCGCTAATACTACGGCAATAGTAATTGGCGGACATCATGACTACATGGTAATTATCCCCAGATACGCCACGGTTGAGGGAATCCCCATAACCCAGCTATTGCCTAAAGAGAAGATTGATGCATTAATAAAACGCACCCGAGAAGCTGGCAGTGAAATTTTATCATATCTCAAAACTGCAACTGCGCACTATGCCCCGGCCGCAGCAATTGCTGAAATTGTCGAGGCGATTGTCAAAGATTCAAAGCGCGTCCTATGTGTTTCAACCTGTTTACTGGACGAATACGACATCAAAGATCTGTGCCTGGGTGTACCGGTAATAATTGGCGCAAAAGGTGTAGAGAAAGTTATTAAACTCCTTCTGACGCTCGAAGAAAAGCAGCAGTTCGATGAATCAGTAGCAGTGATTAGAAGTGCGGTTGAAACATTGGAATTATAACGAATTGAAAGGAGATTGGTAAAATGAAAAAGGTTTCTATTATCGGCGGAGGAAATGTCGGCAGTTCTACCGCTTTGTATTTAGCTGAAAAACGAATAGCTGATATCCATCTGATTGATGTTATTGAAGGTCTAGCAGAAGGAAAGGCGCTTGATGCAGAGGAAGCAGCACCAATCCGTCACTATGATATTGAATTAAGAGGGTCAACCGATTTTTCAAATTTAAAGGATTCCGATGTTGTTGTGATCACCGCTGGCATTGCACGCCAACCCGGAATGTCACGGGATGATTTGCTCAATACGAACGCCAGGATTATCAAGTCCGTATCAGAAAAAACTGCCTACTATACGCCAAACGCGATCATAATTATGGTCACTAATCCTCTTGATGTAATGACTTATTTAGCATTGAAAGTAACTGGTTTTGCATTGAAAAGAGTTATCGGTATGGCAGGAATTCTGGATTCCATAAGATTCAGATATTTTGTTGCCCAGAAACTGGGAATCGCTATTAATGATACTACCGCAATGGTTCTGGGTGGTCATGGTGATTCAATGGTTCCTTTACCACGCTACTCAACCGTCGCGGGTATTCCAATTACCGAACTTCTATCCAGCGATGAAATCGATCAAATAATCGAACGAACCCGAAAAGGAGGCGCCGAAATCGTTGGCTATCTCAAAACCGGCAGCGCCTACTATGCACCGGCCGCCTCAGTAGCAGAAATGGTTGAATGCATTATCCGAGACAAAAGACGTATCCGACCCTGCTCTACTTATCTTCGGGGTGAATATGGTATTAACGGTATTTTTGTAGGTGTCCCGGTGATGTTGGGCAAAAACGGCGTTGAACAAATCATTGAACTTGAACTGATACCCGAAGAGAAAGAAGCTCTTCACAAATCAGCTTCTGATGTAAAAACAGTTATTGAAGCCCTTGAGAATCAAAACATCATATAATTAATAGATGTATTAATGGATTCTTGTTCTTAAATCATGAAAATCAGAATTGGCATACCATATGGTCGCGAAAATATTTACATACAAATTGAAGAGAAACATATTGGGGAAATTATATATCCCAATGATGTTACCACGGGCGACGAAGAGACGACACTAAAACATGCCCTGGAAAATCCGGTTCAATCAAGCACGTTTGACGATTTCATAAATAATGCCGGCGATATCATTTTCCTTGTTAACGATGCCACACGCCCAACACCGACTGCGAAGATTTTGAAGCTAATCCATCATCAGATAAAAGACAAAAAAATAAAATTTCTTATAGCTACCGGTATGCATCGGGCCCCAACCGAGGAAGAAAAATTTGAGATTTTCGGTGAACTGTATAACGAATTCAGAGATAGAATATTTTCTCACGACAGCAAAAAAGATGAGGACATGGTATATCTTGGCGCGTCGAAAAATGGTACCGAGATGTTTGTCAATAAAATGGCGGTCGATGCTCAAAAGATCGTGATTATTGGGTCAGTAGAACCACACTATTTTGCCGGGTATACTGGCGGCAGAAAATCTTTTCTACCCGGGATCGCCTCTTATAAAACCATTGAGCAAAATCATAAACTTGCCCTCAAAACGAGTGCCAAGGCATTAAGTCTCACGGGTAATCCGGTGCACGAGGATATGGAAGATGCGATCCAGACGATAAAAGGCAAAGAAATATTCGCCATCATGACCGTGCTTGACCGTTACGAAAGAATCTATGCCGCAACGGCCGGCGATATTACCGAATCACTGAAAGCTGCGATTGATAAAGCCCATCGCGTATTCTCGGTTGAAATCAAGGAGAAAGCCGATATTGTGGTCGCGGTTGCTCCATATCCCATGGATATAGACTTATATCAATCACAAAAAGCATTAGACAACGGGAAATTAGCACTCAACGACAATGGGATTCTCATCATGATCTCAAAATGCCGTATGGGTATTGGCAGCGAGACATTTGTAAAGTTGTTAAGCAGCTGCCGTACTCCACAAGATACTCTGGATAAGATTGATAAAGAATTCAAACTTGGTTATCACAAAGCCGCTAAAATGGCTGAAATCGCCCGCTGGGCACAAATGTGGGCAGTCACCAGTCTTGATGATGATTTGTTAAACAGCATTTTCCTAAAACCTTTCAAAACTATTCAGGAAGCAATTAACACGGCAATCGCTGAAAAAGGCGACGAAAAAATCCTTTTCCTGATGAACGCAAGCCTTACCGTACCCAAACTTCGCAGAACGCTGGTGTATCGATCGCGCAAATCTGTTTATTCCACAATATGGGAACCCCGGCTGCACTGGAGAAATATAGAAATGCCGATTCTGACAAAGACATAAAAGATACGTTCGACGAATTTTTACTCGTAATAATAGTCGATACTGTTTACTGCTAATCACCGCCGAACACTAATACAAAATATCCAATGAGCATGTTGACTTTGTAAAGAAAATTACTATAATCATCACAGAAAAAAATAAATTATTTTAGAAATTAAGGAGATTATATGCCCATCAAAAAAGAAATAATACAAGAATTGCAGGATATCGTCGGTAATGAATCTTGCCTGTTTTCCAATGCTGCGCTTTACGTGTACGCGTTCGATGGGGGGATCCATCGAAAAAAACCCGATGTTGTTGTGCAACCTCAGACGACTTCACAGGTACAGAAAATCGTTCTGCTCGCCAATAAACACCGGGTCCCGCTTGTGCCGCGCGGCGCCGGATCCGGGCTCTGCGGTATGGCGGTCCCGATCGACGGCGGTATCGTGGTCGATATGCAGCGCATGAATAAAATTAAGGAAATAAGAGTCGGCGACCTATTCTGCATTGTCGAACCGGGCGTGATCTGCGACGATTTCAATGCCGCGCTTGGGCCGGCTAAATTCTTTATTCCAGGTCCCGCTTCGAGTGAAGTAGCAACGCTGGGCGGCATGATCGCGTTGAACGCGTCCGGTGGCAAGGCGGTGAAATATGGCGCGATCAGAGACTATGTTCTGGGATTAGAGATTGTAACTCCGACCGGTGAAATCGCAACTCTTGGCACCAAAACAATAAAACATTCCAGCGGTTATCAACTCGAAAGACTGATCGTTGGTTCTGAAGGAACACTGGGGATAATTACCGAAGCAAATATACGCATTGCCCCCAAACCAAAAAAAATTGCTGCGTGCGTAGCTTCGTATGACGATCTGGAAAAAGCCGGTCAATGTGTTTCAAATATCATCGCTCGACCGTTGATTCCTTCGGAGCTCGAAATCATGTCCGAACCATGCATCAAAGCGGTAAACAAAGCCGCAAAAATGAACCTTCCTGAAGTTGCCGGCATCCTTCTTATTGAGCTTGATGGCTCACCTGAAGACGTGAAGCGCGATATTGAAATCGTCGGGCAGATATGTAAAGAAACAGGAGCAGTATCAGTTGAATTTACTGAAGATCAGAAAAGAATTGCTGAACTGTGGAAGGCACGCAAGCAAATGATACCGTCACTCAGCATCCTCAAAGAAGAATATGTTACCACGATGCTGGCTGATGATATGGCCGTACCTGTTTCCCAGATACCAAAAGCAGTTGCCGGCATATGGGAAATATCTCAGAAATATGATATTATCATTCCGCCATACGGGCACGCAGGAGATGGCAACCTGCACACCAAAGTTCTCATGAATGCTACCAATCCCGAACACTGGAAACAGGCGCAAAGCGCAGTAAGAGAAGTCTACGATCTCATACACGCGCTCGGTGGCACGACAACCGGTGAGCATGGAATAGGTATTACGAAAGCACCTGATTTCCATCGCGAGCGAAAGACCATGATACCGATGATGAAGGCAATAAAGAAAGCCCTTGATCCGAATAACATCATGAATCCGCATAAAATCGATCAGTGGACCGAGGGGTTCGTGCACGAACTGCGATACCCTACGGATCCGAAACGGAAGCTTTCCGGACACCTCGCAAAATGGGAAAACGAAATGATGACCTGCACAA
>Ga0154645_1031_pt2 | contig 18941 bp, 14 predicted proteins | sample Rifle2008BG13ft_FD_116074 | JGI IMG/M metagenome (GOLD analysis project Ga0154645, IMG submission 116074) | candidate division WOR-3 bacterium RBG_13_43_14
TCCTACCAAGATTGATCTATTGGGTAAAAAAGATATCAGCAAAGCATACCGGGCGACAACTGAATCATTCAGCGGATTTGAATTCGTTCCGATCGTCCCGATATCGGCCCGCAAGCAAAGCGGCATTGACACCCTCTTAAAACAAGTTATACGCGTGTATGAAGAAATGCGTAAATATGCCGACCGCCATGTTTTACAGGAATTAACCAGGAACCTTAAGCCACCGGTAGCCGGCGCAATTTTACGAATAAACCAGATCGCAATTAAGCCGCCGATATTCAAAGTGCGCATAACCAGATCGGTCGATGCATCTTATATCAAGTATCTGCGCCACGCCCTGCGCAATCACTTTGGGTATACCGGAGCGCCGATCCTTATCCGGACCGAAAAGGTCAGTATAAAAAAAACAATGCGTATGCATAAAGAGTAATCCATGTATATCATGTATGTTATTTCTTTTTTAATCGGTTTTGTCTTTGGCATTATTCCTTTCGCCTATCTTATTGGTCGCTTCAAAGGCATTAACCTGAAAAATGAGGGAAGCGGTAATATCGGAGCAACTAATCTGGGCCGCTCGCTTGGTGGAATATATTTTATAATCGGTTTTTTGCTTGATGCCTTCAAAGGACTAATACCGGTGATCATCGCTAATCTTCTCCATATGTCACCAGTATTTGCCGGGGCCGGAGCGATCATCGGGCATGTATTCAATCCATTCTTTGGTTTTCGCGGTGGAAAAGGTGTTTCAACAACGATCGGCGTAACGATCGGTATTCTACCGGTTTCTTTTGCGATATCGCTGATATTATGGCTATTCGTTTATTTCAGTACATTACTGGTGTCACTGGCATCGATCGTGCTTGCGTTATCCTTACCAATCCTGAGTTTTACATTAAAAGAAGGGACCACCATTGAACGTATTTTCATAATGCTGATCGCGATCATGATACTGTTCGCTCATCGCGCAAACATGAAAAGACTTCTTAAAGGATCAGAACCAAAAACACGCTTATGGAAGCGCAAATGAAATTAAGTATTCTTGGCTGCGGCAACTGGGGATCGGTCTTTGGCATTATTCAACACCAAAATAATCATCAGGTAAGAATCTGGGAGGTCGACCGTTATCGCGCCGAGATTGTCAAAAAAACCCGAAGCAATGACCCTTTTCTTAAAGACCTGAACCTTCCTGAAGCAATTATGATCGATCACGATCTGGAAGTTATATTACAAGATGCTGAGATTATTGTTTTTGCGGTCCCAACCCAATCATTACGAAAGGTAATCGATGCCGTGAAGGAATTCAAACCTGAACAGCGCTATCTGCTGAGTCTATGTAAAGGCATCGACTGTGAAACACTAGAAAGACCTTCTCAGATAATTAATCGTTTAACTGATTCTCGATCAAGAACCTTTGTTCTGTCTGGTCCCTGTATTGCCAATGAAATCGCCCGGGGAGCTCCTACTGCGGCCGTTCTTGCCGGTGATGATGATAATGAGATCTCCGAACTCCAATATCAGCTATCATCAGATAATTTCCGCGTATATAAAAGTAATGACATCATTGGAGTGGAGATCAGCGCCGCAATCAAAAATGTAATCGCGATCGGCTGCGGGATAAGTGATGGTCTTGGATTTGGGGTCAATGCAAAAGGCGCGCTATTGACACGGGCGCTTGTTGAAATGCAACGCCTCGGCCGAATAATGAATGCTCAAGAAAGGACTTTTCTAGGGCTTGCCGGGATTGGGGATCTCATAACCACTGCCTTCAGCCCTGAATCACGCAATTATCGATATGGTTCAATGATCGCCCGGGCAATGTCCGAAAACGAAATAAAAAAGAAATTGATTATGGTCGCTGAGGGTGTGCCGACCGCACGCGCGGTGCATCGTTTAGCGCATGAATACAACATTGATATGCCGATCAGTGAAGCGGTTTACAATATATTATATGAAGGCAAATCACCGTTTCAGGCGATCAAGGACTTAATGGGACGCCCGCTCAAAGAGGAGTGATTCCTGAAAATGAATAAAGCTATTGAATTTACCGTGAAATTCAGTAAAATTATATTGAGAGGAAACAATGAGTGAAAAGGAATTTTTCTCGATAAAAGAAGTCGCGGATATGCTTGAACTCAAACCGTATATTCTACGATATTGGGAAAAGGAATTCGCTATCCTGAAACCCAAACGCAACCGTGTCGGACGGCGATATTATTCGCGTAAAGATATTGAAGTAATCCGTTTGATAAAAAGTACGTTGTACACCCAAGGTTTTACGATCAGCGGGGCCAAGAAAAAATTAGCGACTTTGACCGAAGGACCGGAACAATTATCTCTTCCACTGAAAAAGCAGGAAAAAACCTTCAAAGAGATCAAGGAAGAACTCCTAAAGATCAAGGACCTTTTCAATCGGTCGAGCGTCCGCTGATCAATTGCTGAGATTATTAATCTTTGAATCCAACTGATGTTTCAAAATCACCGATTCAGCAATCAATTTCGCCTGCAAATAGTGATCGAGGGCGCTTTTTTTATCGCCGATCATGACCATCGCATCGCCAGCTAGCAATAGAGCCCGGGCAACATCATTCCGGCGCTGCCGGTAATTCTCGGCCGCAACCAGATAATATGTATGGGCCTTGGGGTAATCCTCGATCTTGAAATATATGTCCCCCATTTCCAGATAGATTTCGGGACGATCACCGACCTTCTCGATCAATTCGGTTAAAAGATCGATCGCCCTTTTAAACTGCCCCCTCTTTTCATAGATACTTGTTTTCAAAAAAACCGCATCGAATAAAAAAGCGGATGATGGGTATTTTTCGATCAAACGGTCGATAACGGTCTCTGATTCCTTGTCCTGACCGATCTTGTCATAAATCCGTGCGATCTCGTACCAAGCACGTTCCTCATATACCGCAATACCACTCAATTGATTATAATAGTACAACGCTGAATCAAAAGACTCTTCATGAGAGTATGTCGATGCAAGTTCAGACAGTGCCTGCCCCTGATATTCAGCGGTCGGGCGCCGTTCTATAAGCTCAATATATATGCCTTTGGCTGACCTGCGAAGATCGAGCTGATCATAAACTCGCGCCTTTTCAAGATACGCCTGACTAGCGAGAATTGAATCCGGGTACATACTGATGATCTGTTCGATCTCGCCTAAGCTGCCGTAAAGATCCTTTTTTTCCATAAGCAAATTGACGATCCTTAACCTGGTTCGCAAACCGTATTTTGAATCTGGATATTTTTCAAGATAACTTTTGAGTGCATCGACCAATGAATGGTATTTTTTTAAGTAGTATTTAGTTTCATAAATACGTAGATCGACTTCAACTTCAACATTCGGCTCTGGATTATATTGTCCGACCAGTTCATACGCGGACAACGCATTACGAAAATCAGTGCGATCAAAAAAGGCGTCTGCGATCCCCTTCTGTGCTGATGCCGCCAGGTTCGATTCGGGATATAAAGTGATCAATTCAGTCCAGAAATTGATCGCGTGTTCATACTCCTTGCGTTTGAAGTTGATCGATGCGATCATATACAGTACCCGGTCGTTATGTACGGAACCAGAAAAATATTGACGATGGCATAATAACATTTCTTCAGCCAATCCCCATAAACCCCGGAAATACGCGGTTCGCCCCTTGAAGAACAGATAATCATCAACCGAATCAGGCAATTCATTTAAATACACCGCCGCTGAATCATATTTCATTTCGTCACTGAATGAACGACCAAGAAGAAAAAGTACTGTATCGGACGGGCTCTCATTAATAAAGGAGCGTAGATAGGACCTTGCTCTAAGCGGTTCTTTCCATAATAAACAGATACGGGCAGCTTCCTGGGATGCAGAACGCTGTAGCTCCGGGTCAGCCGACCGTGATAACATCGAATCGATGTGCGTGATGCCATTTTTATAATCTTGCATGGCGATATAACTGATCGCCAAGCCATAAAATCGATAATCATCAAAATACTTGACTGATCTCATATTCTCGATCGCACCGGCGAAATCCGCCCGCTGATACGCATCATGTGATTCGATCAAATACTGATAATTTTTTGCATAATCATCTATCAAGTAAGTCTCGGGCTGATCACTGATTGACTGAAAATATTTTAATGCATTTTCAATATCATTATGTTTCAAACTGATCAAACCGAGATAATGATCGACCGGCCAACTGACCTGTCGGTATTGCCGGTATTTGTTAAGATACTGGACGGCTGATTGATAGTGACCCAGACGGTATTCAACGATACCAAGATATAAATAGGCATCAGGATCGACCCTGATCAAGTGCAGCAGTTTCAGTCTGGCATTTTCAACCTTATTCTGGGCCAGAGCACATATTGCTGAACCGAGCATCGCTTTATCGTCCAAATTACACAATGCCTGAAGTTCAAAATAACGCCGGGCATTCTCATATAGACCATGCTCAAAATAATATCGTCCCGGACTTGATAAAAAAATGATCAAAACGGTGATAGTCTGCATTCTTTAATCAGCTCTTGGATGTTTCTTATCGTATATCTCCTTGAGACGACGGGTCGTAATATGCGTATAGATCTGCACGGTTGACAGTTTAGCATGTCCCAGCAGTTCCTGTACCGCCCGTAGATCCGCTCCGTTTTCCAAGAGATGTGTGGCAAAACTATGACGAAGTATATGAGGATTCGTTCCACTTGCTCTGGCGATCTGCATTAAATACTTACGCACTATGCGTTGTATTGAACGGGTTGTCAACCGTCTGCCCATGCGATTCTGGAAAAAAGCGCTCTCTTTATTGCTGCGTTCTGGCATATAGGCAAGAACCGCGGCCCGGGCATGAGAGCCGAGCGGCACTATTCTCTGCTTATTTCCCTTGCCCTTGACCTTAATTTCCTGTCGATGCAGGTCGATATCCTGTATATTCAGACCGATCAATTCGCTCGCCCTCAATCCACACGAATATACAACCTCCATAATTGCCCGATCTCTACGATGCTCGATAGCAAAGGCGGCCTTTAGCATTTCATATGGTATTACTCCCGGCAAATGCTTCTTTATTTTTGGTGTCTTTATAGCAACGGCGACATTTTCAACATTGGTTAAGGTTTTTTGTAAAAACTTGTAAAATGATTTCAAAGCCGATAATTTTCTTGCTACACTACGGGCGTCAATCCCATATCGGATCAAAAAATTCATATACTGGGTAATACTTTTTTGTTCGATAGTGGTGACCTTTTCGTCGCTCAAGTACTTTATAAATCCATTGAGATCACTTTGATAATTGCGCACCGTGTGGGTAGAATAATTTCTTTCTTTTTGTAGATAAACAATGAAGTCGGATATCCGTTCTTGAAACTGCTCAGTATTCATATTTAAAAATTCTAATTCATTCCTGAACTTTGTCAACTACGCAAAAAGAACAAGGAAAAGTATTCGTCGCTGTCTTAATATCTTTTTTTTTAATTACGGTAATCAACAAGCAACAGGGGATGAGTTTAATCATCCCCTGTTGCTTGATAAATTTGAATTATTTAACAGCTTTCTTCAAATCGCGACCAGGCTTAAACTTTGGCGCCTTCCTTGCTGGAACATTGATCTTTTCACCAGTGCGTGGATTGCGCGCAATCCTTGCCTTGCGTTTGCTTACTGAAAACGTACCGAATCCAACCATTGCTACTCTATCGCCCTTTTTCAGGGCTGCGGTTACTGATTCAACGAATGTATCGAGGGCGACATTTGCTGCCTTCTTTGAGATCTTTGCCTTAGCTGCGATCTTCTCGATCATTTCGGCTTTTGTCATAGGTTTTCACCTCCTTTCTTTACCATTGTCATATTATATCAATAATTCCCGATTTGTCAAGCCCTAAAATGCAGTATTGACAATACTTTAATTAAATGCATAACAGCAAAATATTAGTATACAATACTTTGAGGGATTGGCTTCTGCCAAAAATTGGTGATGTTGACACTAATTCTGTAATGATTATAATCATCAATGCGGATCAAAAATATTGCCATATTAACCAGCGGCGGAGATGCGCCAGGCATGAACGCATCGATACGAGCGGTCGTACGTACGTCCATGGCAAAGGATATTACGGTTATCGGTTTTATGCGTGGATACAATGGTTTGATCCATGACACACATATCGCGCTTCAGCGTTTTTCCGTAAGTAATATTATTCAACGCGGCGGCACCATACTCGGTACTGCCCGCTCGGCCGAATTTGAGACCGAGAAAGGAATGGCTCAAGCTTTTAAAACAATGAAAAAAAATAAAATTGATGCGCTTATTGTTATCGGCGGTGAGGGGACCATGACCGGCGCGGATCGGTTTTCAAAAAAATATCGGATAAAAGTGATCGGCTTGCCCGGGACGATCGATAATGATCTTTTTGGCACTGATTTCACGATCGGCTTTGATACTGCGGTCAATAATGCGGTGCATGCCGTCGATCAAATACGCGATACGGCATCATCTTTGGAAAGGCTTTTTTTTATTGAAGTAATGGGGCGCTACTCTGGTCATATAGGGCTTGCAGTTGGTCTGTCCGGAGGGGCTGAAGATGTATTAATACCGGAAACCCCGACTGATATTAAAGCGCTTGCCGCTTCACTTAACAATAACATAAAAAAGGGCAAAAAAAGTAATATTATTATCGTTTCCGAGGGTGATGAAGCTGGCAATGCGCTTGAAATCGCCAATAAGATAAAAAAGATATTAAAGGAAGAATATCGGGTGGCAGTATTGGGTTATATTCAACGAGGTGGTTCACCAACTGCCAATGATCGCATTCTTGCTTCAAAACTTGGCTATCACGCGGTTATGGGTTTATTAAAAGGCAAATCGCGATATATGGTCGGTGAAATCAATAAAAAAATCGTATTCACACCGCTTAAAGAAACTTACACCAAAAAGAAAAAGATCGATATCAGTGATTACAATCTTATTCACACCCTGGCTCAATAGCAAATCCAAAAAATCAGATCAAATTATGCTGGGAGAAAGAATAATAATCGCAATCCGCAATTATTATATGATCGACGATCTTGATCCCCATTATCTCGCCGGCGCGGCATAATCTTTCAGTTACCCGGAGATCATCGTCCGATGGTTTTAATATGCCGCTCGGATGATTATGGATCAAAAAGATCGAGCTTGCATTTTCCTCTAAAGCGAATTTAAAGACCTCACGCGGGTGCACAAGACTGGCGTCCAATATACCCTTAGACACAGTAGTATCATTAATATAACGATTTTTACCGTCGACCGCGGCAACCTTAAATATTTCGTGCTTTAGTCCGGTGATAAAAGGATGGTAATATTTATATACATCACCAGGAGTTTTAAACAGAATCTCATCTTCGCCGCGGATTGACAAAGAACGCCGTCCCAGATTTAGCGCCGCCAGCAAGGTAATTATTTTTGTCCTACCCAGACCAAGGATCTTCATTCTTTCAATATCCTTGACCTTCATATTACCTAATTTATGTATCCCGCCGATTTGGCTGAGCAGCTCTTTGGCAATATCCAGCGCTGTCTTATGACGTATGCCTTTACTAATTACGATTGCGATCAGTTCAGCATCGCTCAAAGGATATGCGCCATGTTTTACGAACTTTTCGCGTGGTCGATCATCAACCGGCCAATCTTTAATTTTCATTTACTTGAACAGCGCCATTTTCAATACGAATCCAGCCAGGGTTATTGATGATGTCGACATCAGCTTGATCAAAATATTCAACGAAGGTCCGGCCGTATCCTTGAATGGATCGCCGACCGTATCTCCAACGACTGCCGCTTTATGCGCAGGAGAACCTTTTCCTCCAAGCTCACCTCTTTCAATATATTTTTTTGCATTATCCCAGGCACCACCGGCATTCGCCATTTTCAAAGCAACTGAAAAACCTGATATCAACGCACCGGCCAATAAACCAACGACCGCGCTAGGACCAAGCAAAATACCAACCAGGATCGGTGCGACTATCGCCATAAGAGACGGTATTATCATTTCCTTCTGGGCCGAAGCAGTACAGATGGTGACAACTTTAGCATAATCCGGCTTGGCCTCTCCGCTCATTAATCCTTTAATCTCCTTGAACTGACGACGTACTTCAAGTACAATCTTTCCGGCTGCCCTGCCCACTGCCCGGATCGTCTGGGAGCAGAATGCATAAGGCATCATGGCACCGAGGAATAACCCGATCATGACCGTTGGATTAATAATGCGCAGATCCAATTTATATCCGAAAAGCTGGATTTGATCACGATAAGCAGCGATTAGGGCAAGTGCCGTAAGCGCTGCCGACCCGATCGCAAAACCTTTACCGGTTGCCGCAGTTGTATTACCAAGTGAATCCAAAGCATCAGTCCTTTTTCTGACTTCGGGTGGCAATTTAGACATCTCGGCATTTCCGCCTGCATTATCCGCGACTGGCCCATAGGCATCGGTAGCCAGGGTTATTCCCAGCGTTGAAAGCATACCTACGGCCGAGATTGCAACTCCGAACAATCCAAGATTAGGATGAGCAGCTCCACCGGCAAGGTAATAAGCGGCCACAACCGCGATGACCACAGCGAAAACCGGTGGCGCGGTTGAAATCATACCCACACTCAATCCTTCAAGGATTACGGTCGCCGGTCCGGTTCGGGCAGCATTAGCAATACCTTTGGTTGGTGAATAATGGTCGGAGGTGAAGTATTCAGTTGAGTAACCGATAAAAACACCGGCTGCAAGCCCGGCAATTATCGCCCAGTATATTCCGAAATATCCAGGAAGAATAAACTTGATCACAATGCCTGAAGTGATTGCCACCAGGATCGCCGCTCCCCACACACCTCTTCGCAATGCGGCTAATAGAGATGCTTGACTGGCGTCCTCTCGGGTTCGGACTAAAAATGTCCCGATGATTGATGCAAGAACACCAACCGTCGCCATGACCAACGGTACCACACCCCCCTGAATACCCAGACCAGCCGCAACCGCCAAGGCCATCGTGGCCACAATTGAACCCACATAGGATTCATAAAGGTCGGCTCCCATTCCGGCAACATCACCAACATTATCACCGACATTATCAGCGATCACAGCTGGATTGCGTGGATCATCTTCAGGTATACCAGCCTCCACTTTACCGACCAGATCCGCACCGACGTCAGCCGCTTTTGTGAAAATACCTCCGCCAACTCTAGCAAACAAGGCCTGGGCTGATGCACCCATTCCAAAACATATCATTGTCGAGGTAATATTTTGGATTTTCACTGCCTCAGGTAAATTACGGTATATCCAATTCAATATTATGAACCAGATACTGAGATCTAACAAACTGAGACCGACAACCACAAAACCCATAACTCCGCCAGCCGCAAAGGCAACCCGCAAAGCGCTGTTAAGACTCTTTCGGGCTGCGTTTGCAGTACGTGCACCTGCATTAGTGGCCTGTGTCATACCGATATAACCTGAAAGCCCGGAGAAAAAACCACCAGTAATAAAAGCAAACGGTACAAATATCGGCAGCATTTTCAATAATGAAATAACAAGCAAAAGTAAGAAAACTATACCGAAAAATATGCCAACGACTAAATATTGCCGTCGAATATATGCCCGCGCACCATCACGAACTGCCTGGGCAATCGTCCTCATCAAATCGGTTCCTTCGTCATATTTGTATATCGTCCTTGATAAAAACCAGGCGAAAAGTAATGCAATTACCGAACCAACCGGCGTCAGCCAGAACAATGGATGCATACTACCTCCTTTTTGAGAATCTTGATAACTGATATCAGATAACGGATATCAGCTCTTATTGACCGAGAAAATTTTTGTCGGTTTTCTTTTATGTTCATTTCGATCAATCATTTGCTTTAATTTTTTTGCGCAATCCCCCTCTATTTTACCCTGCGCGATCTGATCAAGGGTCTTATCGATCTCCGCATAATTATAACCGATTTCTGCTTCATCGGTTTGACCCAGCCAGAGACCGGCGGAAGGAATCTTTTTAATTATTCTCTCAGGAATGCCCATCTCGCCAGCAATTTCCCTTACCTGATATTTATAAAGATCACCCAACGGCAGTACATCGCTGGCCCCATCACCATATTTCGTGAAATAACCTAGAAGTAATTCAGTTTTATTCCCGGTTCCACACACTAAAAGATTGTTGATATTGGCGTAATAATACAATAGGATCATACGCAATCGCGCCTTCAGGTTTCCCTGCACAACTCGATTGCTATCGGGTAGTATTTTAATCAAATTATCGTAGATTTGCGTTAAATCAATGTATTCATATTTGAGATTAAAAACACTGGCTACGCTTTGTGCATCGGTGATATCCGCTGGATCCGATTCGATCGGCAGGATTAATGCCAGCGCATTTGATGTCGCCTTTCTTATCAGTCCTGCGCAAACTGCGGAATCCACTCCCCCGCTCAAACCCAGCACATAACCGGCCGTACCCGAGGTCGAAATCTGCTCCTTAAGCCATTTAACAATAAGCTCGATCTTGGATTCGCTCATATCAATTTTCATTATACAGGAAATCACGTAAAAATCAAGCGGAAAAAATCGTAGTGCGCAATGCCTGCACGCCTCACTTGTCCGCCTCTGGAGGAAGAGGGCGAAAGAATCGATTCTTGATGTCCGATGCTGGATACAGGATTTACATTGTAATTAATAATTGGTAATTAACTAATCAAACATATCAGGATATCAGAAGACCAGTGGGCAGGAAACCAGAATATCAGTATATCAGATTTTAATCCTGGTTTGCTGATGTTCTGATTAGCCTCGTGCTGATAATCTGATTTTCCGATCGGCTTTTTTTAACACCCTGCTCCTTTTCACCCTTGCTCCTTTTCACTTCTTTCTATCTTGACAGATAAGTAACGGGCATTAAGCTATTGTATGAAGAACCAGGAACTCGTCGCAATTTTCGAGCGTTTTGCCGATGCCCTTGAGTTCAAAGGCGATAATTTTTTCAAAATCCTCGCTTACCGCAAAGCAAGCCGGGTCCTCAATGAATTGACCGATGATGTCGCTGTAATGCATGAAAAGAACCAGCTGCATACCTTGCCCGGTATCGGTAAGGCGATCGCGGATAAAATAATCGAGTATCTGAATACCGGCCACATAAGAAAATACGAGGAAACGATCGCCGATATCCCAGCTTCGCTGCTTGATATGCTCGAAATACCGAATATCGGTCCGAGAACCCTGGCGATTATTTACCATCAGTTAAAAGTGAAAACTATTAATGAACTCAAAAAAAATATAAAGAATGGCCGTTTTGCCAAATTGCCTGGCATGGGTGATAAAAAAGCGGCAAATATCATGAAAGGAATAGAATTATATAAACGTTCTCTGGAAAGAATGTCGATCGCGCAGGCCTCGGATATTGCTGATGATCTAATCGAATATATAAAATCCGTCATCGGCATAGAAAAAATCGTGCCGGCCGGATCTTTACGCCGCGGCAAAGAGACCGTAGGCGACATTGATATCCTGGCTTGCACTAAGTATAATAAAAAATTGCTAAATACCTTTATTAAATATCCAGGCACACGGCAGATCGTTGCCGCCGGTACAACTAAAGCTTCAATAATAACCGATGATGGAATGCAAATTGATTTACGTATTGTCCGAGCTACATCCTTTGGCGCGGCTCTTCAATATTTTACCGGTTCAAAGGCACATAATATAAAATTGCGCAATATAGCTAAGGCACGATCGATGAAACTCAACGAATACGGTTTATTTAAGGGTAAAAAGCAGATCGCCGGTAAAACTGAAGAAGGCATTTATCGTCGGCTGGGACTGGCTATGATCCCGCCTGAAATGCGTGAAGATCGTGGTGAAATCGAGATCGCCCAACCGGGCAATATCCCCAAATTAGTCGATCGTTCTGAGATTCTCGGCGACCTGCATATGCACTCATCCTATTCGGATTCCGAAGCAAAGATTCAAGAGCTAGCATTGCGCGCGACCAAGCTTGGTTATAAATATATTTTGATTGCCGATCATTCCAAATCTGCGTACTATGCCCATGGGCTTGAAATCGATCGTTTAAAAAAACAATGGCAAGAAATCGATCGGTTCAACCGTCAAATACCTGAAATAACAATACTCAAAGGCATTGAAGTCGATATTTTACCGAATGGGCGACTCGATTATCCAGACAACATTCTCAAACAATTCGATCTGGTGATCGCGTCGATACATCAGGGATTCAATCGCAATGCCACCGAGCGAATGATTACCGCGATGGAAAATCGACATGTTGATATAATCGGCCACCCAACTGGCCGGCTTATATCATCGCGCGAAGGGTATACAATCGATATCAATAAAATCATGGAGACGGCATCCATCACCGGCACCTGGCTTGAACTCAATGCCTTCTGGGATCGGCTGGATCTGAACGATATTCATCTTAAAACAGCAAAGGATACGGGCATAAAAATATCGATCGGGACCGATGCGCATTCGGTCGAAGGTCTTGATTGGATCAAATATGGTGTGGCGACGGCTCGTCGCGGCTGGCTTGAACCCGAAGATATTGTGAATACGTATACCCTTGATCGTCTTTTAAGATCGAGGAAAAAATAGCCGTTGTTATTGAACGTCTCTTTTAGATGACAGTCTTCGTAAAATCTCTTCAGCTGTTCCGGCAACAGCGCTGTCCCGATTACGCGTTGCCTGCGTGATGATATTTATTGCTTTTTCAGTGTTGATCGAAGCAAGCGCATTGAGCGCGCTGATCTTGGTCGGCTGTAACAAATGGCCCTTGATCAAAGCACCTTCCTGCAGTAGCCGCGCCAGAACATCCACCATTGAATCATCGCCGTGCATGCCGATCACTTCGATCACCCGGCGCCTGAAATCTTCTTCTTTAGCCTCGGGCAGAGTACGTTTGGATTTAAGCCAGCTGGCAATGACCGGCAGTTTCTCTCTTGCATCATCACGATCCAGAAACCTCATCGCCGCGAGTACAACTAGACGGCTCTCGCTATTTATTGCTTTCTTGATGTACACCTTAGCATCATCGCCGCTTATCTTGATCAAACTTTCAAAACAATCCAGTGTTACTTTTGGTTCAGGATCATCGATCAATGCAGCTAATTTCTCGATGGATGAAGAAGCTTTCAGTTCACCAAGTAAAAACACTGCGTTGCGGCGCACGAACCAATCGTCCGATGTCAATAACTTTTCGATCTCCGGGATCGCCTTTTCACCAATATTTATCAAAACATCGATTATCTTCATGCGCACCGCGCGATCGTCCGTTTCTTTAAGGGTACTCAGCAATAATGGCGATGCAAGATCAGCAAGCGAGACCATCGCCTCGCGAGCTTCAGTAAATGTACCAGGATCCCAGAGCAGAGAAACAAGATCAGTTATATAATTTTCATCCTTCATTTCACTGATCGCCCTGATCACTATCCGTTTGCGATCGAGTAATGTTGCATCTTTGCGCAGCATGTGCTTGCCGAACTTTCGAGATAGAAACTGGACAATATCATCTCTCATATTCTTTTTCAAATCAATATAGATATTTGTCATTGAACCTATTATCCGGCTGAAAAGGGATATTTCAGTTTCAGCATCGGCCATTGTATCCAGACGGTCGATCAGTAATTTCAATAATTCATCGTTCTTGGACTCACTGATCTTTTTGGCATAAACCAGCAATTCCTCAAGGGCTTTGGATCGTTCATTGGTATCAACGTCCCTTAATCTTGGGAATATCGATCGTATCTCATTTTCCAGGTTTTTCGACATGAATTTATCAGCAACACGTTCGCCGCCGGTTGTTTTCATCTCGCTCATCAATCGGCCGGCGATCTTTTCAAAATCGAGCTCCGGGACATTGACCCGAAGCGAGGAAAGTATCCCAGGCAAACGTGATCCGGTTACGTTCTTAAGAATATCCACGGTATCCTGTTCAAGGGTCGGGGTTTTTTCTTTAGCCTTATTCGTTATTATATCGATAAGATCTTCATCGGACATTGTCGGCACCAAACTCTTAAAAAGCACCGCGAGCTTTTTGTTCTCGATCTTGTATCTTACTATATTCTTCTTTATAGTTGGAGACAACGCAGCTAACATCCGCGAGAAAACCACTGAATATTCGTCCCAGCGCTGTTCCCCGAATTGATCGGCAATAAGCAATGCAAGTTTTTCCAGACCCCCGACGATCCGGTTGGTCTGGACATTTTCAGATTCGGTACCGGCAAGCCCGATACCAACCAAGAACCGGCTGAGATCCTGTACCCGGTCCTCATCGCTGATTGCCCCGGCACCAGACCCCATGGTCAGTGAATCAAGGAACTGATTCCAGTTCATCGAAACACCGGCGTTATCTGATGAGATCACTCCAACCCGGAATTTATTGATCTGCACGTTAGTAATACCGCGTGCCCGCACCAATGATACTATATCACCGTAGTCTGCGATATCGGCCGGTGAAGCTGCCATCGCGGTAAAGAATTCCTTAATATCATCTTCGTCGGAATTTACACTGAAAGTAATACTTTTAACATCCATTTGATTGAAACGATTGACCAAACTTTTTACGATCGGCAAGCGGCGCGAATCGAAGCGCTCGCTCTCGATCATGATCACATCCTCAACTATTACCATTGATATGGTTTCCTGTTCGATCGGAACCTCTTTCAGCAGAAGATGCAGTCTCTTGACAATCGGCATAAGAGAAGGGTGTCCTTTTGGATAGGTCCTGGTAATATTTATCCCAATCCCCATCTGTTTGATAAAATCAATGCAGAAAGCCTGAGATAATTCTCCCATGATTATGTCCCTTTAATAATATATTCATATGCCGGGATCGAAAGCGATCCATGCACAAACTCGCCAACTTCCTGAAATACGAAAAAAGATTTTGTCGAAGCATGCAGATTGCCGCATACAAGAACTGTATTGATCTCGGCATTCTTTTGAAGCGCCTGGCTTTTACGAAATCCCTGGGTGACGATAAAAACATCTTTAAGCTGACCTTTCATCTTGTATATCCACGCTGGTTCTTGAACGATCCCGATCTTCAAGCCAACTGTTTCTTTAAGATCCCGCTTCTTACCGATCGACAATAGTTCTTTTAAAAGATCATCCGCGGCGAGCAACGCCATATGAGGAGCAAAACCTGAGCCGCGCGGGTATCCAAAAATAACGACGATCTCATCGCCAATAATCTGATAAAGCATCCCCTTGTATTTCCCGATCGTTTTGACGAAATTCTCATAAACCTCATTGAGAAATCCCATGACCTCTTCGGCCATCATCTTTTCGCTCAGGCTCGTGAAGCCTGAGATATCGGCACGCATAAAAATCAAACGGTGCATCTCTAGCGGCAAACGCTGATCTATGCCAAGAAAAAAACCACAATGCGAGCAGAAGAATATCGGTTTTTCATTTTCATAACTGCATTTTGGGCATTTGGTCATGGATCAGATCTCCAGTAACTGCGCATATTCTGGACGCAAACCAAAGGTCTTTTTATTTTCGTTTTCGAGCTTCTGTTTGATGTCGTCATAAATGAATAGAGCCTTTCGCCCGTAGTATCGTGCCTTCTCTAGATCTTTCTGCTCAACAAATATACAGGTCATACGATATAGTGATTGCGCAATCAGTGGCGGCATTTTTGACTCCTCGGCGAGTTCCAGGGCAAGCTCGGCGTGGAATATTTTGTCATCCTCGATGAACTCGGACAGTATGATATGGCTGATGACCTCGATCTCCTTATTCCTGAGCTTCTGCGCTGATTTAAGGGCATTGGTGGCGAAATCGATCGCCCGATTTACATCTCGCTTACTTGTGGCAATGGTTGCTTTAATGATATTTATTTCGGTAAGCAGATTGTCAAGCATTACAAATCCGATCTTTCGATCAACTGTTTCCTGATAACTATCAGCCATTTTAATATTGTTCTGCAATGCAAAAACGTAGGCAAGTTTTAGACCCGATTTCTGATATATTTCAAAATTCCCGATATCATCCGCCATTTGCAGGCATTCTGAAAACAATCCCTGGGCTTTTTCAAGATCCCAGATCTGTAATTTAAGTTCCCCGGTCAAATAGAGATTCCTTAACCGCCACCGGATCTCCTCTTTCGTAATCAGATTTTCCGCAGCATAGTCAAGATAATTGAATGCCTTTTCAAAATTGCCGAGTTGCCCGTGAAGCCGTGCTAAATTATATAGACATATTATCTCGTTCTTGACTATTTCCTTGCTGCGCGCAGTGTTCCAGCTCATATTATAATGTAGAATGCTCTTTTCATATTCATAAAGTTTTTGGTAAAGAGCTCCGAGATCGACATAAAGTATCGATAACATATCCACCATATCCTCATTGCATTTGTCAACCGCAGCATGCAGTATCTCTTCGGCTTTTTTGAGATTACTGAGCATTGTAAGCGCATAACCATATCGTTCCATAAACTGGATCTCATAATCGCGATCCGTGTCTTCAATCGAACTCTCCAAACCTTCGATCGCGGCTTTTTCCATCTTCTGAAAATCGCTGTTTATATCATATATATCCGCCAGCCCAAGCAATACATCCCGCATTAATTTATTACTAACGTCTTCTCTATTATCTCTGCGGATAATGTTGATATTATTGTAAAATCGAAGCGCTTGTTCAAAGGCGTAAAGATTGCGGGCTTTGTCGCCTGCTAATTTAAAATAATCCGCCGCCTTGCCAAAACTTTCGCAGCTTAAATAATGATGAGCAATCGCTTCGTAATAATCTGAAATTTGTTCCGCAAATAAATGTTCAAAAAGATCGGCGATTTTTCGATGCACTTCCTTACGTTTCCTCAAAGGAAGAATGGTATAAGCCGCATCTTTTAGTAAATTATGACGAAATACATAGGTGGGTTCTCCGTCAGTCCTCGCCGATACGATATATCCTTCCGCAACCAGATAATTTAATTTATCCCTAAGTCCGTCGGTTTCAGTGATTTTCTCAAGCATCCTCTCGCTAAAATTATAACCGATCACTGAGGCGTAATCGATTATCAAACGGTAGGTTCCAGGCAGCGAATCGATCGTCGACATGACCACACCATAGAGATCATCCAGGAATGGCAGACGCTGATCCTTGACTAAAATCCACCGGTCTTTGACCTTTTTTAACGTCTGCGACCGAGTCGTATTACGAATCGCTTCGATCGTAAAAAGGGGGTTACCGCCAGCTGACTTATATACGAAATCAACGACGATATCATCGATATCACCAAGCAGTGACCGGATAAGACCGACGGTTTCTTGCTGGGAAAGAGGAGTTAGATTAATTTCATCGACACTGATGTCAATATTGGCAGCAAAATGTTTCGAAGCGTTAACCATCAGAAACATTAGGGCCTCATTCTTCAATTCAGAGATCAAGTAAGTTATAAGATATTGGGACATCGTGTCGGCACGGTTGAATTCTTCAAAGATCATTATCAATGGTTTTCCACGGCTTTCGAACTGGATCAGATTCTTCACTGCGATATAGATCTCCTCATTGATCGTGATCATCTCATCCTGCCGCAGCCGTTTAAGGTCAGTTATATATAGATGACTTACGCCCCGCGCGATCACGATCGGTAATCCCTGCCGTACAATCACCTCATTGATCTTACGTTCAATTGTTTCCCGCGTATCAGTATCATTGATCTTAAAGTATGCTCTGAATAATATATTAAAAGCAAAATACGGCGCTGGCACGTCAACCGAACAATGGGTTTCAATCACGTTGAAACGCTTATCCGGCAAAATTCGTTTCTGAAATTCTTCTTTCAACCGTGTTTTGCCGATACCCATTTGCCCGGCAATACTGCATAAACGTACTTGTTTGCGCTGTATCGATTCGGCGATCTCGAGCAGACGTCCCAGCTCTGATTCGCGACCGAAAAAAGGAACCTTGGATCCGGCCATGATGCGGCTTTCCTGCTTTACCGATTTTAGAAGATAAATGTCAACCTTTTCTTTTCTACCTTTGACACTGCGTTCTCCAAGATGTTCCACTTCAACAATATCGGCGATATGAGCATGACTGCTATCGCTGATCGCGATCTCATTCGATGGGCACATATCAGCCAGACGGGCCGCGGTATTGATCGTATCGCCGATCACGGTAACGATTGCTTCATCTTTTAGAACGGTTCCGAAAAATGCTCGGCCGGTATTTATCCCAATCCTGATACTGATTTCATTATACAGTGACCGCTCCTGTTTTTTTCTTATCCACCATTCTTTAATCTGCCACGCACTGCGAACTGCCCGAAAGGTATCATCGGGATGGGCTTTGGGCGCACCAAAGATCCCAAGCACCCGGTCGTCCGGCAAGATATAGTTCGCCGTGCCGTCGAACCCTTGAATAATCTCTTTCACATCGATCAGACATTCCCTTAAATGCACCAGAATTTCGCTTTCGACATGATCGAGCATCAGCCGCTCAAACCCGTTGAAATTCACAAAAACGACCGTCATCATTCTGATCTCACCGCCCCAGACTTTCATTCGTTCAGACACTGATGTCTGTCTTTCGGAGATCAAAGATAATCCGCAATTTGTGCAGAAAATTGCATCTTCTTGGGTAATTGGAAAATCACATGACGGACAATTTTTCATAATTTCGCTCTTAATGCACGATGTTTAAACCTCAATTTCACTTATACTCGAATTATAGACATATCGTACATCTTGTCAAGAAACAGAATGCGTTATGAACGACTGTGTTGCACTATGCTGGAGGTATTGTATAATTGTACGGACAAAATGAAAAATATTAAAGAATACACCCTTCTGGAATTGACCGACATTCTGACCAAAATGGGATTCGAAAAATATCGTGCCCAACAGTTATTTAAGTGGTTATGGCAAAGACATAAGCTCGAATTCAGTTCAATGACCGATCTGGCAAAAGATTTCCGTAAA
>Ga0154645_1122_pt2 | contig 18933 bp, 10 predicted proteins | sample Rifle2008BG13ft_FD_116074 | JGI IMG/M metagenome (GOLD analysis project Ga0154645, IMG submission 116074) | candidate division WOR-3 bacterium RBG_13_43_14
AGCGGTATTAACAATATCGGTGGTAATGCCATCAGTGTAGCCGCGATTCCGATAAAAGTATTGTTGACCGCAACCAGAGATAGCCAGACGCCGATAAAAGGTCCAAGTATTGCACCGCCCATAAGAGTAAGCAATGCGGTCCGGTTCTTTAATTTTTTGAATGAATCTGAGATCTTATTTTCAATCGCCGCCAGAAACCATACAAAAACAGTTGCCGCCGATAATCTAATAATATTGCCGATCAGGGGAGACAGTCCATTCGACAAACCTTTTTTGGATAGTATCAATCCCAGGGCTTGACCAAAAGCAGCTCCAATACCGCAGGCAATACCGATTAATTGATATTTTTCACCTTGGAAGTGGCGGCCTTCAAGCACTACCCAGCAAATACCACTCAGGGTCATTGCGATCGCGATTATATCAAGCAGGGCTAAATGCTCTTTTAAGAAAAACCATGCAATTATCACACCGAAGATCGGTGCAAGAGACATCATCAACATGCTGAGTCGGGGGCCGATCAAGACAAAGGAACGGAAGAGAAGCCGGTCACCGATCGCAAATCCGATCACACCAGATAACCCAAACCACAACCAATGATAATTGGTAATGCCGACTGGTAAGATCCGGCCAGTTAATATCAGGTGGGTAATCAGTAACAATATCAGGGCAATTGCAAGACGAAGACGGTTAACGACATTATGCCCCAATTTCCTCGAGGCCACGGTGAAACACATAGAACCAAACGACCAGCATAATGCAGTGCCAAGCGCCGCAAGCTCACCCATTAGAGTTTCTCCTTCCTGGTCAGCAAATAGCTTAACATGAATGTGAGTATAAGGCAAATACGCTCTAGGTCAAGAATCGTTTCGCGTTGACATATTGAATCCTTTAGACCAAATCCCTTTGACAACGACAAAAAGATGAATACAATTTATTAAAAGGAGTTTTACATGATGAATATACTTATCGCCCTCATCGCTTTTCAACCATTACAAGTTGAAGAGACGATACTTGATAATGGTTTGAAAGTGCTTATCTATGAGGATCATTTTGCCCCGGTCGTGTCGGTTCAGGTGCATTACCGGGTTGGTGCTTATAATGAAGTGCTTGGCATCACCGGCATATCGCATTTACTTGAGCATATGGCATTCAAGGGCACGACCAAGATTGGACCAAAAGAATATAATAAAATCATCGAACGAGCCGGCGGTGAAGAGAATGCCTTTACATCGACTCACCGAACCGTTTATTTTGCGAATTTAAGCGAGGATCGCTATGAAATTGAACTGGAGCTTGAAGCTGACCGAATGCAAAACCTGACCCTTGCTCAGAAGGAATTCGAACCGGAAAAAGGTGTTGTTATGGAGGAAAGAAGGCTTGGTGAGAATGACCCTTATTCCAGTTTTTTTGAGCAGCTTGATTTTGTCAGTTATAGCTATCACCCTTACCGCAGACCGGTGATCGGTTTTATGAGCGACCTTGAAAAAATTTCCCGGGATGATGTATACAATTATTATCGCAAATTCTATAATCCGGCGAACGCAGTTGTTATCGTTGCCGGAAGTGTTGACCCGGTTGACGCATTAAAGAAAGTTAAGAAACATTTTGGCAAGATCCCGGGCAGAAAGGTTGAAGAACCGGTTTATGCTGAACCGCCGCAACACGGTGAACGCAGATTTATTCTGAAAAGGGAAGTCCATTTACCGGCTTTGGCAATACAGTATCATACCGTACCGGCTAACAATCGATCAAAATATGCTCTTGATCTGATCTCAATGATCCTTTCTAACGGCATGAGTTCACGTTTTCAAATGAAAATAGTGCGGGAAAAAGGAGTAGCGGTTGAAGCAAATGTTTATTCCAGCAATACAAAGTACGGCGGTTCTTTTACTGTTTTTGCCATACCTCAAGTCGGTGTCGATATTGAGACTCTGGAGCGTGAGGTTCTGAATGAATTGGACATGCTGAAAAGCGTCTATGTTACGGATGATGAATTGACCAAGGCAAAGAACCAGCTAATAGCCAGGACTGTTTATCGACTGGATTCCTCATCCTGGATGGGATTCACCATTGGCTGGTGGGAAATCGAGGGCGGCGGTTGGAGAAATTTCAATTTTTATCTCGATGAGATCAATAATATCGATAAGGAAGCAATTCTTTCAACGGCAAAGGAATTTTTTACCGAAGATAATCGTACGGTCGGTTATTTACTACCTAAGGAGGAAAAGTGAAGCTATTACTTATTATTGCCATTTTGACCGCATCTCTTGCAGCTTTGAATATTGAACGTGAGGTTCTGGAAAATGGGATAACAGTGCTCAGTATTGAGGCCCATAAGATCCCGGTCGTCGATCTTCAAGTTGTTGCTTATGCAGGCAGTTACTACGATCCCCGCTCCATGGAAGGTATTGCCAACCTGACCTGCCGATTGCTTATGCGCGGTACGACTCATCGATCAGCGGATGATATTAGCCGGTCATTAGAATCGGTTGGTGGTGAATTGAATCCGGCGATAACTGAGGACTATGCCGGTTTAAAATGCCGCGTGTTGAGCAAGGATTTGTCCGAGGCTATCGATTTGATAAGCGATTGTTTTATGGAACCTCTATTTGATATCGATGAGTTTGAAAGAGTGAAAAAGGAAGTTCTATCCAGTATCAAGGTTGAAAATAACGATCCATTTCAGGTAAGTGAAAAGGCATATCGAAAATTGCTTTTTGGTGATAACCCGCTCAATCATTTACCAACCGGGTTTGAGGAATCGGTGAGTCGTATCGGTCGTAATGATGTTGAGTATTTTTATTCATCGTATTATCGACCCGGCAATCTGATAATCGTTGTCGTCGGCGATTTCGTTCACAGCGAATTACTTTCATTGCTGAATCAAAAATTCGGCAAATGGGAGAATGGTGAGATAAGCAAACCGGTCATTCAAGAATATTTAGCGACTGATCATCCGATCGGTCGCATTGTACCGATGGATATATCTCAGGCATATATTCTGCTTGGCCATCACGGGCCAAAATATGGTACTGAAGACTGGTTTGATGCCCGGGTGATGAATTATATTCTTGGCGGAGGCGGATTGACCTCCCGGATCTCCATGAAAATAAGAGATGAAAAAGGACTGGCGTATATCGCTTATTGTTATTTTGAGCGTTTTTTGAACGGTGGTCTTTTTATTTCTTCGGTTCAGACTAGAAAAGAAATGGCGGGAGAGGTGGTACGGACATTGGTCGAGGAAATGGATAATATTCACAAAGGTGCTCGGGCTGGCGAACTGGAACAGGCAAAAAAATATTATACCGGTCATCATCCGTTGTCTTTTGATACTTATGGCGAATTGCTTTCGATCGCCCTTCAGATCGAGGTACAGGGTCTTGGTTTAGATTATCTTGATAAATTCACCGAGTATATCGACGAAGTAAGTCTTGAGGATATCAAGAACGCGGCTCAAAAATATATACATCCGGACCGCTACTATGTAGTGGTCGTGGGTAACGTAAAACCCGAAGAGATTGGTATCGATAATATCGAGTGGCTGGAATAAAAGACAGTAATCCGTCATCAGTTATCGGTTGTTTGTCATAAGCATTCAGTTACTATGCGCTCATATTCGCTCAATTAATGTTGTACAATCTGATTTATGCAGAATTATAAGAAACGCATGAAACAAAACATCGCCATTCAAAACTCGCCACCCTTCGGGTGATGCAGAATGGCTTTGGATATTGTCGTAGCTCAGAATGATCGCATAGTAACTGAATGCTTAATCAACCGCTGTCTGTCATCTGTTATCCGTCATCAGTAACGGCCGGTAATCACTGGCGATAAAAGCATCATCCTTTATTACTCCTTCGATTTGAACGATCAGGCTTGATGGATGCCGGCGAAAATGATCGGGGAATATGACCGCATCGACTGTGCCGGTTTCATCATCGAGGGTCACAAAAGACATCAGCCGGTTATTACGGGTGCGGATAATGCTTTGAACGATCGGAGTCCCGGTGATTGATGACCGGTAACCGGGTACGAGATCGGTTATTTTTCTTGACCGGTGCGGGCAAAAGATCTCGAGAATATGATTTTGCGGCAGGAAACTTAAAGTATTGAGTTGATCGATCTTTTTTTCGACGAAGGTAAAATCCTGCAGCGGCGGTATATTCTCATAAATGCGTTCGGGCTTGACCTTTGCCGATTTATAGATCAGAAAAAGAAAGTTCAATTGCGGGTGCGTATAATTGAATCCATCCATTGCGCACGATTTGATCAGGGCAATACCTTCCTCGATCGAGGGTTTGACCAGATTGAAAAAATCTTCAGCGCATTTGAACGGTTGATATTTGATAATGCGTCGGATCGTTCCGGCTGATAAATTTTTAATCTCATTTAAACCAGTAATCAGACTCGATCTATATATAGTGAACTGATCCTGGCTGAGATTCACGTCCGGATCCAGAATTTTTATACCCCATCTTCTTGCTTCGTTGATATAGGCATGAGTTGTATAATAACCACCTTTGTTATTGATCATCCGGCAGAAAAAATTAATTGGTTCGTATAATTTTTGATAGGCTGAAAGGTAAGCCAGGGTGCCGTAAGTGACCGCATGTGCTTTGTTAAAACCAAACGCCGAGAAAGAATATATTCTTTCCCATACCTTCATAATTTCTTGCTTTTGGTAACCGATCTGTCGAGCTTTCCGGAAAAATAGTTCTTCCAGTTCCTGCATACGTTTTGAAACCCGGTCCTTGGTCATCGCCCTTCTTAACATATCGCCGTCGCTCAGCGAAAATGCCGCGAAATCATGCGCGATCTGTAATATCTGTTCCTGATATACCGGTACGCCAAGGGTTTCAGCAAGTGCATTCTTCAAACTCGGGTGGGGGTAGTCGACCGGTTCTTCGCCTTTGAGCCGGCGCAAAAATCTCTGTTTCATTCCTCCGCGGGAAGGCCCGGGCCGGATAATGGCAATCGCATTGGCGATATCGAGCAGAGTTTTAGGTTTTATTTTTTTTAAGAATTGCCGGACCAGGGGGCTTTCGATCTGAAAACAACCTAAGGTTTTGCCGCGGCTGATCGTTTCGTATACTTTTGGGTCATGAAAATCAATAGATTCTTTTATCCCGTTAGAGAAAACCGCCGATTTTAATCGGCGGTTATTTCCGAATAAAGCTGACGGCGGCTTAATACCGCCGTCGCGCATTCCCGTTAGAGAAAGGATTTCTCTAACGGGATTAATCTGGAAAAGGGCCGGGAATCCGCGTACCCCGAGAATATCCAGTTTTACCAAACCAACGATTTCAAGACCGTCTTTATCAAAATGGGTTATCTGCCCGGCCGGGCTTGGGTACAGGGGAGCGTAATGGCAGATATTTTCAGGGGTTAATATTATGCCGCTGGGATGACAGGAAAAGTAATTCGGGTAATTGTCAATGCGGCCGGCAAGCTCATTAATATATTTAATGAGGTCTTCGCCTTGATGATTATGGATGTTCTTGATCTCCTGCGCAGAGATGCCATAAGCCCGGGCAGTGTTCCGGAACCTTGCCCGGCGCTGGAAACGGTTTATCATGGCGATATGGGCAACATGATCAGCGCCGAATTTATCGAAAATTTCTTTTATCAATTGCTCCCTTTGATTATATTCAACATCGACATCGATATCCGGTGGTTCGGTGCGTTTTGGGTTAAGAAATCTTTCGAAAGGCAGACTATATTTGATCGGGTTAACGACTGATAAGCCGAGCACATAGAGAATGAACGAGGATGCCGCGGATCCGCGTACATTCATGCCAATGCCCCGCTGACGGGCGAATTCTTTGAGATGATATACCAGCGAAAAATACGGTTCGAATCCGGTGTCCCGTATCACCTGATACTCGTATTCTAACCTGGTTTTTTCGACTCGATCCAGATCACGCATTTTCGTTTTGAGTAACGGGTAAAGGCTATTGTCTGGTTTTGGGAATATCCAGCCTTCATTGCTTATTGAATAGGGGCATTGTTCAGCTATTTTTAGATTATTGATGATCGCCTCAGGATGACGGGTAAAATATCTGTGGAACTCGTCGTTCGTTAGCAAACGATTTGGCACCCATTTTTTATGTTCATAATCAAAGTCTTTTATCGCGCTCATTAATTTATATAGTATTCGGTCTTCCTCGGTGGCGTAGAATATTTCGTTAACCGCGATCGGATCGAATTCCTGTGTGACCAGGTCATGCCCCGGATGCAGGAGATAGTATTTTTCATTGAAGAAGGGGCTGAATCGGCGAAGCAGGGGTATTGAATCAGTGATCATAACTAACCCACCAGCATGTTCGATAATATTTTCTTCTTCCAAAGTGTCGAATGCCTGGGCAGTAAGCAGTGCGCAGAGATTGGCATAGCCCTTTTTATTTTTGGTGAAAAAATATATCTTTTTTTTCAGATCCTTAACCGGTATCAGCAGATGTCCGCCGATCAATGGTTTGATGCCATAGGCCTTTGAATAGTTAATGAATTCAGCCAGACCAAAAAAATTATTATCGGCAATACCGCAATGTTTTATGCCGTATTTTACCAGCGATTCAAAAAAGCTTGCGAACGAGGAACCGCCCCGGCCGTAATTACTGTGATAGAGAAGGGGTATGTAGGGTATAGCCATTTTTATTCGACCTAAATTGCTTTTTCAGGATATGGGTTTTGGCCGCGGTAAGACAGCCAAAACCGAATTTATCCCGCGCCCGGTCCATGGCATTATTAAGGCGTTTTAATCTTTCTTCTTCCAGCTTGAATATCGAAGGCTGCATGCCGTCATGCACGAGACGGGACAGGGCGATACCAACGAGTCTTATTCTTTTTTTTTCGGCTAAAAGACTTTCGAGAATAGGCGCACCTTGTTCGTATACGGTCTGCTGGGCATTGGTTTCCGGCAGCGGGCATCTTTTCGAGACCGTTTTAAAATCAGCGAAACGGACCTTTACGCTCAGGGTTCGGGCAAGCATTTTTTTCTCCCGAAGCGTGTTGCAGCTGCGTTCGATAAGATAAATGAAAAGCGCATAGATAATATTTTTATTCGAACTGTCCTGGTTAAGCGTTGTTTCCCGGCTTATGGATTTTATTCCATCATAACCGTGATAATCACCGCCTTCAATAAAGAATTTTATTACTTTATAATAATTTCCCAGGGCTGACTCGGCTATCCAGTCCGGGCTTTTGAGCAGTTCGCCGATCGTATTGATGTTCAGACGATTGAGTATTTCCTTATGTTTTGGCCCAATGCCGGGAAATGCACCGACCTCAAGGGGGGCGAGGAATTCTTTTTCTTCGCCCGGTTTGACCAGTATTAAACCGTCTGGTTTTGACCGGTCGCAGGCGATCTTGGCAATGACCCTGGTTGCACTTATCCCGATCGAAACCGGGATATTAAGTTTTGATCTTATTTCATTTTTTATTTTTAACGCAATTATTAATGGTGGTCCTAAAAGACGTTCCGTACCTTTGATATTGATATATGCTTCATCGATCGAAACCATTTTCACGGCCGGCGAATAGTTCTTAAGGATTTTGTGAAATGCCTCTGAATATTCCTCATAATTATGATAATTCCCCCGTAGGAAGATCGCCTGGGGGCAGAGCTGATATGCGCGGGCAGTAGGCATGGCCGAATGGATACCGAATTTTCTCGCTTCATATGATGCCGAGGCAACAACCCCGCGTTCCTGAGGAAGGCCGCCGACAATAACCGGTTTGCCTTTGAGCTCGGGGTTCAATGCCTGCTCTACCGAAACAAAAAAGGCATCTAAGTCGACACAAAGATACATAGTTCATGCTCCAATATATAAAAATTCTAATTTCGAAATTCTAAATCCTAAACAAATCCAAAATTCTAAAATCCAAACAACTAAACGCTGTGTCATTGCAATCCCCGTATGTAAATTTGTCATTGCGAGCCCCGTATAACGGGGCGAAGCAATCTCATAAATCATAATATAAATCCTTCCATGATGGATTCATATCATTAATTAAATTCAATTTTTTTCTTCTTGAACCACTTTTAATTTGTTTTTCTCTGCTTATTGCTTGGTAACTATCGCTAAATATTTCATAATATACTAATTTATCTATATTATATTTATTTGTAAAACCAGCGATCAATTTTTTTTTATGTTCATATATTCTTTTCTTTAAATTACTCGTGACGCCCGTATAAACTACTTTATTATATTGATTAGTAAGAATGTATATGTAATATTGTTTATTCATTATTGATCTTTCTTAGATTGCTTCGCTTCGCTCGCAATGACAGTTTTTTGTGTCATCGCGAGCCCCGAGCTGGTTGAGGGGCGTGGCGATCTTTGGGATTGCTTCGCTTCGCTCGCAATGACAGATAGGGGGTTCCTCATAATTGTCTTATAACTCCGATTACTTTGCCGATTATCTCGAATTCCCCGGTGAGAGTAGGGTAAGCGTCATTTTCCGGTTTCAGTACGAATGTAGAGTCGGTTCTTATCAAACGTTTCACCGTTGTTTCTTCTCCAAAATTGGCGACCACGATATCATTATTCAATGCTTCCTTGCTTGGTTTGACCACGACCATATCGCCGTCAAAAATATGGGCGCCAATCATGCTCTCGCCCTGTACTTTTAAAAGAAAACAATTACGCCATTGTATCGGGTTAAAATGCCCTTCGATCTCTTCAAAGGCGAGATCAGGCAGGCCGGCCGCTACCCGGCCGACTATTGGCATGAGCTTTTGTTTGATCCGTATGCCCCGGGCCTGGCCCGGAATTTTCTCGATCAATCCCTGCTGGGCAAGACTATCCATATGTACTTTGACCGCTTTGGTGCTTTTTAGCCCTATTTTTCGAGCTATTTCCCGTATAGATGGAGGATAGCCGTGCTCATCAGCAAATTGCTGTATTGCCTTAAAGATCCTGTTTTTTGTATCTCTTTTCTTCATAGAAACTCCTTTAGAACAGATGGTTTAATGGTTGGGGTTAGGATGCTGGATAACAAACTACAATATTACTCTATTTTCAACCAATTATCCATTACCGATCCTGTTCCAGCTTCTTAACCCTTTGACCATTATCTATCTTTTGGTAAACCCCGTAGGAAATCCTGTTATTATATAACCAGCAGGGGCATTTATCATATATTTAATCACTTTTTAATTACATCAACCCTGAAGGGTAAGATTTCTCCTACGGGGTAAACATTTGTTTACATATACATTATAACAAAAATATGTTAATTGTCAAGGGGGGAAAAACGATAGACGCTCTAAACGGAAAAGACATTGGGGTCAGGTCTTGCATTCATATATCACATCAGGGTTACTTACAGCAAAATATTCTTGGAGATATAAGTAGTTGAATGTAATATTGCAAGACCTGACCCCAGAAGTTATTTATATTCGCCCGAATTGAGATTAAAGGAAGAAATTGGAGGTCATTGGTGTAAGTATCAATAAATCAATATTTATCGCGCCACCCTAAGATTGCCGTTGTTCAACGAGCAGGGTGGCTCAGGTAGTTATCCGTGGCTCAGATGAGCCTTGCTTCGCCCAGAATTTGTCTTCTCATTGAATTTTACAAAAGACGTGTAATTACTGTAATCGGTAAAAATGAAACTTGGACACATCTTAACGATTGGAAATAATGTGTACACTGGAAAATTTGAAAAAGTCGGATAAATCCGACCGCTACAAAATATAACGAAAAACCCCGTTAAATGATAAAGCATTGACGAGAAGATAACAAAGCCAGCGAATTATGATACAATATTTAACGGGTTTATCAAATATAGTAAATATTAAATATAACATTAAATTAAACAGAAAGATGTGTCCAAGTTTCTGGGTAAAAGCCTTGACAATTGATGAATCGCTTCTATAATTAAGTATCGAAATAAGGGGAGGCATTATGAAAAGATTCGCGTTATCTATAATATTTGTTGTTGTTTTCATTTCAATCGCATCCGCGCAATGGAATCCAGATACAATACTGATATGGGATAATGACCGCGGTCTGTCCAGGCAGACTTTTCCCGCGGTCGGCTCGCATGGAGATCGGGTTTTTCTCGCCTGGCAGGACAGCCGCTGGGGCGATCATGATATATATCGTCAAACATTGTTCTGGGGCGGCGGTTTAGACGGTAAGAACGAGCCAGTATCGATAGATGATTATAATCGTTTTCATCAGATCTATCCTGATATTACGGCAAATCCGGCAAATGAATTTGTTACGGTATGGGAAGATTCTTCATATCGACCAGCTAACCGAACTATGATATTATGCCGTATTCAGGATTGGAATGTGTTCTGCATTGATGAAGGTGGGACATCAAGGAAACAACCGTCGATAGACAGCCGGGAAAGCGGTGAATTCGTCGTTACCTGGGCGCATAATGATAATGGCAGCTTCCCGACTATAATGTACGGTTTGTATGACCGTTATGGTTCAGAAATGAGAAAGGATATTGTAAGACAAAGGGATTCGATCCGGGCATATGTGCCAATTAGCCGGGTCGCTTATTGTGATTCGGGATTTTTAGTCGTTTATGAAGATTCAAGCCGGGATGGGTCGCAGCGGTCCATATATGGGAATTATTATAAGTATGACGGCGCCTTACTGAATTATCACGTGAAGATAAGTTGCCGCAGCGGTGATACTTATAATGAACAGTGCCCGGATGTAGCGGTCTGTAATGATGGTTACGGTGTTGCCGTGTGGCAGGACAGTCGTAGTGGTGCTGAATTATGGGCACAGGAATTTGTATTTCGAAGCGGCGGAATATCCTTTTCAGGTTCAGAAATGCAAATTACTGATTCACCAACAATAGTCGAATACGGACCCAGGGCGGCTGTATTCATGACCAGCGATTTTGTCGTGGTCTGGCATGATGTAAGAAGCGGAGACTATAACGTATGGTATCGTTCAAATGTAAATGGTTGGAAACAAATCGACACAATATCAGTTAATATTAATGATCGCCAAATGTGTCCGGACATTCATACACGCTATGGCGAAACCGTTGCCATGACCTGGATGAGCCGGGCATTAAGTTCATATGAAGATGTTTTTGCCCGCCACTGGGCTCTAAGCGGCTCTCAGCCTACCGGGCTTATTCCAATAACCGGCGATATCAAGATCATACCTTCAAGCCCGGATACGGGTGTTGGCGGTAAAAAATGCTGGTATTTCGATGATGAAAATTATGACAATCCATTAACACCATGGAATGAAGATCCGGTTGACGAACCCGATTCTGTTTATGCTGATCTTGAATATGCGATGCTCGATCAGCTAATGGAATTGAATACCAATGGACAATATTTTGTGGTGGTCAGTGAAACATTGCCGATTCGTTATCAGGGAATAAATGGTTTGGGCGCTTATGAAGCAATACTGCTTGATTATGGCTACCGGACGGCTGATGCTAGTGCCGGAGTAATGAGTTCGGCTGAGAGTGATTCATTACGCAATGAAATAATTATTAATGGTGCGGCGGCAATGATGGAAGGTAATGATTTTGGCTCAATGTATAGCACCTCATCACTTTTCCGGGATTGTTTTTATGCCAGCTATAAAGGTGATGGAGCACCTTATACTACCGGTAATATTGATACATTGTACGGTAGAAGCATGTTTGCTATTGATGAGACACTAAAATACGATTATCAAGACCTGGTCGATAATTATGTTGATTCAATAAGCGCGATCAGTCCAGGTCGTAATATTTTAATGAGCGGTAATCCTTTAGATAGATGGTCAGCATTCCGCTCAGTCGGCTGGGGTAATTATTTTGATAAGGATGGCCGACCTCCGGGTAATACACTGTATCATACATTCCCTTTAAGTGGTATTAAAAGCACGGATCATCCCAATACCTATTCGGAGTTTTACCGCCGCTGTATGGGTTTTCTTGGGTTGAACTGCCAGCCCGAGCCGATCACTAATTTAATGGCCGATACCGTCGGCTTTAGCGAGGGCAAGTTGCAATTGATCTGGACCATAGTATCTGATGACAGCCTTAGAGACCCCTGTAATTCCGGTTATACGCTGAAATTCTCCCGTACGAAAATGACCAATGACGCCCAGTTCAATGCTGCTGAAACATATTATCAGACCTGGACCACGCCCGGTGCTTACGGTGATACGGTTAAACAGTCTTTAGGCGGATTGCCCCCGCTTGATACATTGATCTTTGCCCTGAAAGTTGAAGATGAAGACGGTCTGATCAATGCCCTTGGCGCCGAACCGCAAACGGTCGTGCCTGGTGATTCGGTTTCGCCGCATACAATAATGATCGGTAATAATTATGTAAAGGATTTTTCCAATGCCTATGAAATGCTGCACGCGCATAGTTTTGACACGCTTTTTGTGACCTGGGACGCAAGCTATATATATATTGGTTTTGCGCGTATAAGCTTTAACGGCTCTGGTGATTTCTTTGTTTATATGGATGTCACATCCGGCGGTCCGGACAGCACTTATCCTCAAAACGGTTTGCCCGGGGTCTCACGATTCAATGCATCTCCGAATATCTTTTATCCGGATTATGTCTTTGTGGTCGAGAATAGTTCATCATATACTTTATATCAAGGAACTGCAACCGACGGTAATCGTGACACCTGGAATCCAATTACCTTTAACGGAGGTTTTATGGAAGATAATGTGGTAAATGGTTATCAATATACGGAAATTGCGATTCCTTTTAGCAATATTGGTTATAATACCAGCAATCCGTTCAAGCTGATCGTGATCGTTCAGAGCGAATCCAGCAACAGCATTACCCGCATTTACCCCACGTCCAATCCCACCGGGCCGAGTCAAATAATCACGAATTACTATTACTGGTCGCATCTTGGATCCGGGCTCGTTCCGAATAAAAGTTATCAGTTGATCGGTATTACTGAACAAGATTCACCGATACAGGATCATGCTATTGCCGGTTTTGACATTATCCCTAATCCAAACAATGGACAGATGCAATTTATTTTCCCGGCGAATACGATCGGACCGGTCAGACTATCGATCTATGATGTTTCCGGACGCAAAGTAATTGAACAAACATTTGAAGAGAATATTGAAAATACGTGGAATTGGAACGCTGCTGATAGTAAGGGGAATAGACTGCCGGCTGGAATTTATTTTGCTGAACTGGAAGGCGGCTCGAGTGTATTGATTAAAAAGGTCGTGCTGTTAAAATAGATCAGCTGATAGCATTAAGAAAGTTGTTTTTATAATTATTTTTGATATTCTCAGGTAGACCGTCAGTCATTTTTTCGATCATTTTTTCATATTCAAATCGATTTTGCGTTTCCTCAACCGTTTGATTATTGATCTTGCCCAATTGGGCAAGACCGGCATGCGATAATGCTTGATATTCATGTAAATCATTTTCCTGGGCAGTTTGGATCGCCTGCTCGAACATTTTCCGCGCTGTATCATGATCGTTCTGACCGATCGCCTGCGATCCGTTGGTCAATAAATTATAGATCTTGAGAAGCTTATCATTCATTTCCTCGGCGATCGTCATGCTGCGATCGATCTGCGCTTTAGCTTCAGCACTTTTCCCTTCGATAATCGACAGGCGGCCTAATCTGGCTATTGTCCACGCATATAGCCTTTTATTACCGAATGCCCGGCACAGATCAGGTAATTTTTCCAGGAGCGCCCGGGCACCGGCATGATCCTTTTTAAACATTAAGCCTTCGGCTTTGACCTCGAGGGTTAATGCCATTATTTCCGGATCCTGAACTTCTTGTGCCCTTGCTTCGAAATTATCCAGCATAGGGGCGACCGTGTCAAAATCACCCAATCTTATTTGTAAAGATGCGAAACCAAGATCAGAAAGTGCGGCATTACGGCCATCCTTAATATTAATGAATATTTCCCGGCTTTTATTGAAATTATCCATTGCCTGGCTAAAAGCACCCTGATAAACTTGAGCCCAGGCCAAAGAACGATAAGCTAATGCTTCGTTATAAGGATCTGTGATCTGCCGGGCGATTTCGATCGCTGGCTGATGATGTTCAATCGCATTTTTTGTTTTTCCTTGATATAGATAAGTATCACCGGTGTTAATGTGGGCAATGATGATTTGTTGTGGATCATTTATGTTTTTTGCCAGAGTCAAACATTCACTGAATTTTTCACGGGCTTTATCAAGCTGCCAGGCTTGAGCATAGAGCAATCCAAGATTACCCAGAGCCTGTAATTCGGTTAATTTATCGCCGATCTCCTGAGCCATGACAATTGATTCATACAGTTTTTTAGTTGCTTCTTCGGCATTACCGATGGATATATTGGCCAGACCGATCATATTTAAAGTGCGGGTCAAATTCTCTTTATCCCCGATCTCATTGAATTTTTCATGTGCCTGTCTGTACTGATCGAGTGCGGCCGCAAAGTCACCTTTACGTTCTGAAAGCGAACCGAGATTCAGCCGGGTAAGGGCAATGCTCCGTATATCACCGATCTCGGTATTTATCTCAAGCGCCTCATTAAAATAATCGGTGGCTTTACTTATATCTCCGGTATGAAAATAGTAATTACCGAGATTGTTTACCGCAAGTCCGAGGATCATTTTTTCATTGATCTTACGGGCGATACGCCGGGCACGCGTCCAGTAATTCAAGCCTTTCTGGGGAACACCCATTTCCTGGAAAATAATACCGATATTGAGACAGGCGCCGGCTTCATCTTTTTCAGCGCCGAGCTGATGGGCAAGTTTTAGCGAACGCTTTTGCAGAGCGATCGCATTGGTCAGATCGCCCAATAATTTTAAGACCCAGCCTTTTTGCCTTAGGATCTCCAGTCGGCCCATCAATTGTTCAGAGGCCAGGTCTTTTGCCCCCAGCCGGGTCAATGCCTGGTCATAGTAGAATAAGGCTTCTTTTAATGCGTAGAGCCGGTAGGATTTAAAAGCCGCTGATCTGGAGAAGAAAACAGCTTTATTATTATCCTGTGACCGGGAATAATGATGAGCAAGGATCTCAAAAAATTCAGGCAATTGATTTTGATCGTTTTCTTCAATGATCGCGCCGATCTGACCATGGATCTCACGCCGCCGGCCTTTTAAAAGTGAGCCATAGGTGACTTCATAAGTAGTTGGGGATATGAATTCATAATTGGATCGACCGTTCTCTTTTCTCAAGGCCAGTATCCCTTCAAAATGGACAAGCCTTTCAAGATCGATTTTCAGATCAGAATCATGCCGTGATAACAATCGAGAAAGTATACCGGGATCGAATTCCCGTCCGATCACTGAGGCATATTGAAGCAGCCGCCGATCGCTTTCGTTCATACGGTCGATCTGATCAAGGATCACGCCGGATATCGATTCGGCGATGTCAATATCTTTGAACCGACCGGTTGGGATTACGGTTCCTTTAATACGCCGGATGCCGCCTTTACGCAGGAAATACTTGATGATTTCCTGGGTAAACAGCGGATTACCCTGCGATTTTGAAAAAACCATTTCAATGATCTCGGGTTTGATCTCGTCTACGTCCAATATTCTTTTGCAGAGATCATCGACGTCGCTGAGGTTGAATCGTTCCAGTATGATAATCTTGCTGATCGGTGATTTGATCCACGGAAAAGCAAAGTCAGTACGATATTCAAAGAGCGCCAGGATTGGCAGGTCTTGCAGACCATCAAAAAGGAAATCGAAGAAGGCGATCGTTGTTGGATCGCACCATTGCAGGTCTTCGACACGTATCATGACCGGATTGTTCTGCGCTTCATGAAATACTATTTCGCGGGTAACATGGAATATTCTCTTTTGTAGTTCTTCCGGAGGTATGTTGTCGATCTCCGGATATTGAATTCCCATTAGTATGCCTATGTAAGGAAGATATTCTTCGACCGAAAATTTCAGGGATTTTAGTTTCATGCTGATAAGAAGGTTCTTTTCGTCATCGGTCGCTTCTTTTTTCATTTTAAGATAACCAGCGATCATGTTGATCAGTCCTGTGTAAGCGGTATTGTTATCATAGGGCATACAACGTGCGGTCAATGAGGTAAAACCGTTGTTTTGAGCAAGGTCAATTGCTTCCAATGCTAATCTGGTTTTACCCATGCCCGGGTCACCGGTAATACCCATTATTACCGGTTTTCTTGATTTTGCACTTTCTATGCCCATATTTATTGCATGCTTTTCAGTTTGCCGGCCGACGATCTGTAATCGAGTTGTATCCGGTAATTGATAATGTTCACGGATCTCTTTGATCAGATAGTTCAAAACTGGTTTTCTTTTGCCTTTTACCTTGACCGATGGCATATTATCGGCCTCAACGACATCCGCGATCCGTGAATAGGTTTCATGACCAATAATTATCTCACCGGCCTTGGATACGCCTTCGAGCCGGGCAGCAAGATTGACCGTATCGCCGATCACTGTATATTCCATGCGTTCATCAGAACCAACGTTTAAGGCGACCACTGGACCGGAGTTGATGCCGATGCTCATGGAAAGGGGCGAGGCAAATTTCTTTTCTTCATTGAATTTTTTCATTTCCGCCATCATATCAATGGCGGCCCGGATCGCGCGCTCCGGATCATCGTGATGCGCGACCGGCGCACCGAAAAGTACCATGAGGGCATCGCCTAAGAATTTGTCTACGCTCCCTCCATATTTATATACGATCTTCACCATTCGAGTAAAAAACTCATTTATTATGTTAGCTATATCTTCGGCATCCATGGTTTCCGATAATGCGGTAAAACCGGATAGATCAGCAAAGGCTACGGTCACATTACGTCTTTCACCTTCGACCTTTTTTGCGGTCGGGTCGATCTTGATCTTTTCAGTTACCCTTTCCGGTAAATAACGCTGATAAGAATCGATTAAATTTCCCAGCCATTTAAGTTTAACGATGATATCATCTGGGCCTTTGTATCCCCGGGTGATTTTATTTATTAATTCGATTATTTTATCGCTATTTTCCATATTCAATTGTAATTATATAGAAACCGCGGTCAAGCAGTATTTGATCAGTGGAATCGGTTTTTATCTGTATAATCTGCGTGTTGACATTGACTTCGGTATTTGTTTGTCTATAATTGCACTATGATTATCGATATCATTATCGTTATAATTTTTATAGGATTTTTCTTTCACGGATTTTTTACTGGATTGATTCGCAGCGTGTTCGATGTTGCCGGTATAATTGCCGGATATTTGCTCGCGGTCGCTTTTGGACAATCATTGCACATGCCGCACTTTCTTGCTTTTCTATTGATCTTTGTAATTACCGTTGTAATTTTTTCTTTTATTGGCCGTTCAGTTTCAAGGGCGGTTAGAAAAACACCAATTGGCAATACCGATCGTATCACGGGTGGTATTTTAGGTCTTCTAAAAGCATTTGTGATATGTTTTGTGTTATTATTGGGTGCTTTTTTATTGCAGAGCGATAACCGTATTGTTCAGGAATCCAGACTGGCGCCGGAGATCGTTAATGCAGGTATGTCCTATAGCCAGGTGCTTCCTCGAAAATGGTATCAATGGCTGCAGAAAGTAACCGGTCAGGGAAAAAAAGTAATTATTAATGGGGATAATCACTTTTCTTTCTGATTTTGGGAACGATGATTGGTTCGTTGCTGCGGTCAAAGGTGAGATCTTAGCACGCTAATCGCTAAACGCTATACGCTAAACGAAAAAAGAGCGTAACGCGTAACGCGAAGGAATCCAGCATCTGTACCCCAACCCATTTTCCATGTGGTTCCAGCATCCTTGCCCATAACCCATTAACCATCTGTTTTTATTGACTATACTGCATAATTATGTAGAATAGATTCATGCGCAAAGAAATGAAAAAAGATCGTATAATTATTCTTAACGGCGCGACTGGGACCAATTTGCTGTCCCAAGGATTGAAACCAGGTGAGTCACCCAGCATTCTCAATTTAAGGAATCCCGACGCGGTTTTCAAGATACAAAGAGCCTATGTTGATGCTGGTGCCGATATTATAATGACCAATACATTTTCTGCGAACCCTTTCAATATTTCACCACGTCAATTATCGCAAGTCCTTGAGCAGGGGGTAAAGATCGCCCGGAAAGCATCTCGGGGAAAAGTCAAGATATGGGGTGATGTCGGACCCCTGGGTGAGTTGATCGAACCATATGGACCTTTGAAACCGATTGAAGCCCAGGCGATCTATCGATCGATCTTTAAAATCTTTTTTCAAAAAGGCATTAGAGATTTCTTTATCGAGACCTTTACGTCGATCTCGGAGGCAAAGATCGCATTTTTATGTGCAATACCTTTTGCTCGCAGTATCGCGGTTTCATTGAGCTTGCAGGATAATCTTCATACGTTGATGGGTGAGATCCCCGAGAGCATTGCCGTTACATTTGATTCACTGGGAGCGTCAGCGATCGGTATTAATTGCACAACTCCAGAGGTCATAGTTAAAGCTCTCGACCGTATGAAATCGTATACCAGCAAACCCTTGATCGCAAAGCCAAATGCTGGCCGGGTAATAATAAAGGACAATAAGATACATAACTCATTGAACGACCGACAGCTTGCTCGTTATTATGGTGATTTTGTTAAAGCCGGCGCTAAAATGATCGGTGGATGCTGTGGTACTACCCCGGCATATATACGAATGATAAGCCGCAAACAAGCGCGACCGATGCCGGGTTCTAAGATCAAAGGGAATTTTATCTGTTCCGGGCGTAGTGTTCTGAATTTCGATACCAGAGATCTTATTATCGTCGGCGAGCGGCTTAATCCATCCGGTCGCAAAAAGCTGCGCACCGCTTTGAAGCAGAAAGATTTTGGTCTTTATGGTGAGGATGCAAAAAAACAGGAACAAGCTGGTGCCGGTATCCTTGATGTGAACGCCTATCTTGCTGAAGGTGATGAGAAAATTGATATAAACAAAGCAGTTAATGAGGTAAGTCGATCATCAATACTGCCGATATTAC
>Ga0154645_1087_pt1 | contig 16544 bp, 12 predicted proteins | sample Rifle2008BG13ft_FD_116074 | JGI IMG/M metagenome (GOLD analysis project Ga0154645, IMG submission 116074) | candidate division WOR-3 bacterium RBG_13_43_14
CCAGCCGCGACAACGCGGCCGCCTTCATCCCCTCCTTCCGGACCCAGGTCTATTATCCAATCGGCACATTTGATCACTTCAAGGTTGTGTTCGATAACAACCACCGTATTACCCTTATCTACCAGCTTGGTAAGGACTTTGAGCAGCAACTTCACATCATGAAAGTGCAGACCGGTTGTGGGTTCATCAAGAATATATATAGTTTTGCCAGTCGCAATTTTTGAAAGTTCCTTCGACAATTTAATACGTTGGGCTTCACCGCCGGAAAGTGTCGTTGCTGATTGTCCCAGCTTGATATAACCAAGACCGACGTCATCAAGAAGTTTAAGTTTCCTTTTTATCTGTGGTATATTTTGAAAGAAAATCAATGCCTCGGCGATCGACATATTCAATAGATCATTGATATTCTTACCCTTGTATCTTATATCAAGTGTCTCCCGGTTGAATCGCTTGCCGTGACAGGCATCGCAGATAACATAAACATCTGGTAAAAAATGCATTTCAATACGCAGCATACCGCCGCCTTCACATTGTTCGCAGCGTCCTCCCGGCACATTAAAGGAAAAGCGCCCTGGTCTATAGCCGCGCATCTTAGATTCAGGCAGCTGGGTAAAAAGTTCCCGAATCGGTGTCCAGGCACTTGTGTAAGTTGCGGGATTGGAGCGCGGGGTACGGCCGATCGGCGATTGATCGATATTTACGGCTTTGTCAACGAATTCCAGACCCTGTATTCCTTTATAGGAACCGGCCGGATACTGCGAATCATAAAATTTTTGTGCCAGGGCTCGGTATAGAGTATCAACGATCAAAGTCGATTTGCCCGAACCCGAGACACCGGTAACAACGACGAATAATCCCAGCGGGATCTCGACATCGATCGATTTGAGATTATTCGCCGCCGCGCCTTTTATACTGAGACGCCGCTGGCTAAGTGGACGCCGTATTTTGGGGATTTCAATGCCTTCAGCGCCAGAAATATAACGACCGGTTACTGATTCTTGATTGCGCGCTATTTCAGCTGGTGAACCAGCGGCCACAACCCGGCCGCCGTTCTCACCGGCGCCGGGTCCGAGGTCAATAATATAGTCGGCACTCATTATTGTCTCAGCATCATGTTCAACTACGATCACGGTATTACCGAGATCCCTCAATGCCTTTAAAGTATTAAGTAACCTCCGGTTATCGCGCTGATGCAGACCGATTGACGGTTCATCCAATATATAAAGCACACCGACCAATCCGGATCCGATCTGGGTTGCGAGTCGAACCCGCTGTTCCTCGCCGCCAGCAAGGGTTTCAGTCATTCGGTCGAGGGTAAGATAATCCAGTCCAACCGCATTAAGAAAGCCAAGCCGGCGGGTTATTTCTTTGATCATTTCACCGGCTACTTTTGTTTCGTGATTGGTTAATTCTATCTTTTCAAAAAGCTGAAGTGACTCCTTGATCGCAAGTTTAGTAATTTCCGCGATGTTGTGATTATGTATTTTCACGGCCAAACTTTCAGGTCGCAGGCGTGCACCTTTGCACGCCGGACAGCGAGAAATCGTCATGAAATCCTCAATGTATTGCCTTACTGCTTCTGATGTGGTTTCCCGGTACCGCCGCATCAATTCGGGCACAAGACCTTCGAATGTCTCCTCAAATTGACCATGACCCGTACCGTCACGGCGCACATATTTTATCTTGATCGGTATACCTTCACCCAAGAGAATAGTCTTTTTGACTTTATCCGACAATTTCTTAAAAGAAGTATCCAAGCTGAATTTCATTTTTTCAGAAAGTCCGCGCATGATCGAAGTCCGCCAATTGCTCAGTTCGCCATAATGATGAATCGCCCCGCCACTGATCGATAAATCCGGATTTCGTATGACCTTATCAGGATCGATCTCCATCTTTGTGCCCAGACCGTCACAGGTCTCGCAGGCACCATAAGGCGAATTGAAACTGAACATGCGCGGTGATAACTCGGAATAGCTGATCCCGCATTTAATACAGGCCAATTGCTGGCTGAAATTAATCTCTTCCTTGCCATTAACAAGCACGGTAAGAATTCCATTCGCCTCCCGTAAACCGATCTCCATTGAATCGGCAAGCCGCTTATTAATACCAGTCTTTAGAACGATTCGGTCGATGACGATCTCGATCGTATGTTTTTTATAGCGGCCGAGTTCAGGTATGGTTTCAATATCATATATTTTACCATCGACCCTGGCCCGGACATAGCCCCGTCGTTTGAGCCGGTTCAGAAACTCTTTATATTCGCCTTTACGCCCGCGAACGACCGGAGCCAGTATCTCAATACGACTTCCTTCTGGTAATGACTTGACCGCGTCGACGATCTGATCGACGGTTTGAGACTCGATCTTTCTACCACATCGATGGCAATATGGAATTCCAATACGGGCAAAAAGCACCCTTAGATAGTCATAGATCTCGGTTACCGTACCGACTGTGGACCGCGGATTTCTTGCTGCACTACGCTGCTGAATAGCAATCGCTGGAGATAATCCGATGATCTCATCGACATCAGGTTTATCCATCATGCCTAAGAATTGCCGGGCATATGCTGATAACGATTCGACATACCGACGTTGACCTTCAGCATAAAGCGTGTCAAAGGCCAGCGACGATTTCCCGGAACCGGAAATGCCGGTTATAACTACCAATTTATTCCGCGGTATCTGAACATTGATATTCTTCAGGTTATGTACCCGGGCGCCTTTGACCAGTATTCCTTCGATCATGGGTCAATAATAGTCACGTTGCAAGGAGTGTCAATAATTTAAAACTCCAAAATACCTTCAGCCTCCTTTAAAACGGATATGTGAAGCTGATCCGCCTTGCTTGTCCGCCTATGGAGGAGGCGGAAAATGCCTAAAAAAAATAATACGTAATTAGTAATTGGTAATTATGTAATTAAGAAACTAAGTATATCAGGATACCAGAAGATCAGTAGGTAGTAGATCAGCAAAACAGAATATCAGAATTCAATTCCTGATGTGCTGGTGTCCTGATAATCTTCGTGCTGGTAATCTGATTTTCTGATCTGCTTAACCAGGTATTGACTCAACAGAATTACTCTTCGAGTAAGGTAAGGCTTTAGCCTTGCATGGGCAAACCTAAAGGCTTGCACTACGGGGCTCCGGAGGATATCCAGAAGTACATTTAAGGAACTTCTCGACAAGCTCGAAGAATACTCTATCAAGTATCATGAATCAAGGATCGGTTCTTATTGCGTTTAGCGTCAAGCGTTAGGCGCTACGGTCTTTATAGTTCTTACTATTTTTTCGCGTTACGCGCTACTCCCTCCAAAGGCGGGCAGGCGCTACGCGTTACGGTCTTTTCCGTTCATCTTGACTTAATTGCTTTTTTTCATAGAATTTTAATATGCGAGTAGTAAATAACCAACAGATGCAAATAATCGATCGCTGGGCGGTCAAGAAACTTGGTATTCCAAGTGCGGTTTTAATGGAAAATGCCGGTCGGGGTTGTGCCGATATTTTGAAAGGATACTTCGAATCAGAAAATCTTAATACCCTTATCATTTGCGGTAAAGGCAACAATGGCGGTGATGGTTTTGTCATTGCCCGTCATCTCATCAATCGTGGTGCGGTTGTCTCGGTTGTGCTTTTAGGCAAGGGTAAAGAATTAAAAGGTGATGCCCGCATTAATTATAATATCTGTCGTCAGACCGGCATCAAAATAATTGAGATCAAGACCGCGACCGCTCTTAAAAATATACTTAACCGTAACCAACCAGCGCTGATCATCGATGCAATCTTTGGAACTGGATTCAAAGGTAAAACTTCGAATTTTCATGCTCAGGTCTTTGAGTACATGAACGACTCTGATGCCTTCATTTTTTCAGTCGACATTCCCTCCGGGGTAATCGGTGATACAGGTCAATTCGATCGTTCCTGTGTGATCGCGGATGCAACTGCGGCCATATGCCTTCCAAAACGTGGTAATATGCTCTATCCAGGTCGCGAATTCTGCGGTGATCTGCACATCGTTGATATCGGCGTTCCGTATAATCTAACGGCTCATGGATTTCCCCAATTGATCGAATTTGAAAATATTGAAAGAATGTTACCCCTCCGTCCGCCCGACGGTAATAAAGGTACTTTTGGTCAAATCCTTGTTATCGCTGGAGCCCGCGGCTATGCAGGTGCCGCAGCAATGGCTTCCCAAGCAGCCTTGAAAACCGGTGCCGGTCTGGTAAGACTGGCCACACCGCTTTGCGTTGTTGAGGCAGTAGAAGCCAATACTATGGAGATCGTTAAAGTACCATTGAACGAAACCAAGAGCGGAACCATCAGCTCAACTGCTGTTGATCAGCTTAAAGTGCCATTATCCAAGAGCGATGTCGTCGTGCTCGGGCCAGGACTGACCACACACAATGAAACTGCTCAATTCGTAAAAAAGATCTTGCCTAAAATAAAAGTACCTTTGATAATCGATGCGGACGCCCTCAATATAATTGCAGGCGATATTGGAATACTTGAACAGATAAAAGCTCCCTGTATGATCACGCCCCATCCTGGCGAGCTCAGCCGCCTGACCGGACGCAAACCAACACAGATTAATGATCAACGTATCGATCTGGCTCTTGAATTCGCCACTAAACACGGTATCACGATCGTGCTTAAAGGCGCGCCCACGGTTATTGCGGGTCCGGATGGAGAAGTATATATAAATCCAACTGGTAATAGCGGCCTGGCCAGTGCCGGATCCGGAGATGTGCTGGTTGGAATGATCGCAGCTTTTCTTGCCCAGCAGAGCCCGATCCGAGACGCAGCGCAACTCGGTGTGTTCATGCATGGATTGACCGCTGATCTGATCGCCAGCGATTCTAATGAATATTCAATAATTGCTGGTGATCTATTAAGTAATATTGGTCGCGCCTTTGATTTTATTTTACGCCGTTCATTCATTGAAACGAAAAAGAATGACTGATCTTTTAGTTTTTCTTTTTTTTACCCAGATCATCAGCCCTAATATTTTTTATCAGGATAATTACCGGATCATACCACCGCTTGGAAGGATAAAATCGATTGCGGTAACACCGTTCGAGGTGATTGCGGTCAATGATGATTATCTTTTGATCTTTGACCGCAATCCATTCCAGATGAAATCCTCTTTCAGCTTTGATCAGCCGATCGAGCTGGTCGGTTTTGATGAACAATATAATGAAATCTGGCTCAGCGGTCGAAAGAAAATGCTGCGTTTCAATACGCACAGTTCGATACTTTATGAATATATGATTACTGAAGATATCGGGCGCTTCGGCATTGCCGAAGATTATATTTACGTTGATGGTGTCAATGACTATAGTATCGAAAAAAGGACCGGTGCCGTAAAAAACCTCAGTGCTTTTCCGGGAACGGTCAAATGGTTTCAAAAGACCGGTGATACTGACCTTAAAAAATATCCGTGGTTATCACCCTATGTTTATTTTGATGATATGTCCCGTTCGCAGGTCCCCAATCAGAGCTTTCCGATTACCGCGATTGCCGATGGCGGATTGGAGATCTTTGTTGGCACGGATCGTTATGGCCTATTAAAATACAATTCTATTAGCTGGCAAAAGGAGCGCTCAGTATTTGGCCCGCTCGGTATCAATTTACGTCAGGTTCGTAGATTCGAAGACAAAATATATTTTATATCGGAATCGGGCGTTTCTATTCTTCCCCAGGGGGCAAAGGACTGGCAGTACTTGCGGACCAGAGCTCATCCTTCCGGTTTTCAAATATACAAGGGCACGCCGGTATTTGGATTGCGCATGAACCTTTTCAGTTTTGAAAATGGAGTCTCGATCACGCTCAACAGCACCCCCAATGAGATTATCGCCCTTGAAGGTGATAATAATAATTTATATATCGGTACGACCCAGGGAATGTTCGCCTTGACCAAAACATCCGGTAAACTAACACCCTTCGGGCCATCCAAATATTCGGTATACGCGATCTACCCGGCCTATGACCGCATTCTCAGCGGCGGCGAGTTTGGATTATACAGTTATGACCGCAATGATAAGTCGTGGACTCAAATTATGCCGTTCGGTATAAAAGATATCGTCAAATTCAAAGATGAATATTTTCTGTTAGGCTTGAATAATCAGCTGATCAGATATAAACCGCCGGAAGACATCAGCGATGCCGATACTAACTGGGTAATGCTGCCGTATTTTAATATCTATGATATCGATGCCGATAGTGATGTAGTCTATTGTGCATCGTATGCCGGTATCTATTATTTCGAACCCGAGAGCGAACTGTTCAAAGTGATATATAATCTACCGCGCATAAAATATGATCATGTTTTTGTTGTCAACCAGAATATCCTCGCCGTTTCAAGCAAAGGCATTTTCCAGTTACCAAACCAGAAGCGGGATTGATCCCCGGTAAGGCATAATTTCCATGGATGAAAAAAAAATCGGTTTTTTAGATCATCTTGAAGAACTCAGAAGACGCATACTGATATCGATCTTACTGGTATTAACTTTTTCGATCGTTGGTTTCATCTTTGCCGGACGCATAATCGATGCAATAATTACAATCGGCAAACTCGATGCCACTTATTTCTTTGCGCCGATCGAAGCCTTTACCGCCCAATTTAAGATCGCATTGTTCTTTGGTTTCACAGTTGCATTCCCCTTTCTCCTTTATCAGGTCTGGGCATTCATCGGCCCCGGACTGACCGGCACCGAGCAGAAGATTAGTTTAACATTTATTTTAAGCGGCGTAATTCTTTTCATGATCGGGATCGCCTTTGGATATTTTATAATAATACCGTATGGTTTGATGTTTCTTTTTTCTTTTACCTCGGACAATGTACAGCCCCTTATGAATATAAGCAAGTATTTAAACTTTTTCGTTTGGTGCATGCTGGGCACCGGCATATTATTCCAGCTCCCACTTATTGTATTTTCGCTTATAAAATTAGGTATTGTGGATGCAAAGACAATTTCCCGTCACCGCGCCGAAGCCATTGTCGGTATCATGATCTTATGTGCGGTCATCACACCAACCGGTGATTTCTTTACGCTGCTTTTGATCTCCATCCCGCTGGTATTATTATTTGAGATCGGTATATTAGCGGCCCGACTAACCACCCGGAAAAAGAACATCAAAGCTCATGACCATTAAACCATTCAAGCCTTAAAGGCGTATAATTAATCAAAGGAGGTCAGATGAAAGTACGATTTTTCCTAACCATACTACCGCTGTTCGCTTTACTGGCGGTAAATTGCGGCCAAAATGATGAAGCGGACATTGAATCATTACTTGAATCATCATGGTTTGTCAGTGACGGCGCTATTCGAACTGCCGATGACTCCACTGACGTACCCCAGGATTATCCGTTCAACGGGCTCTTAGCCGATACAATACCCTATGTTAGATGGGTACGCTGGATACAAAGGCCGATCACGCGCGAATATGAAATTGTTGTTAATGGCGATAGTGCCGATGTCTTGATCATGGCCAAGCTGACCGGTACGCCACCTGGTTATGGGTTATTTGTGAATAATAATCCATTGGAACCTATCTATAATCGAGTTATATCGGATACACTTATCCGTCGGGTCAAATTGTACAAAGACGGGAATCGCTGGCGTATTGCCAGCCTGACCGCAGCCGATATTCACACGCTCGATACCAATAATCCGGTGACGATCGAAGAAATAAGGGCATCAGTACCACAACGCAATTATGAATTCATTATTCGCAGCGCCGATACATATTTTGAGAAAGATGAACTACCGATCTTTTATCCTTCAGATACGATTATTGTCACCGTGACCTGCAGTGGTCAGAATGATTCCACCTGGGCATTCCTGCACCATGGCACAGGTCACCGACCGGGCTTTGGCATTCACATCCGTCAACCTTTTTATCGCGAAACCACAACTACTTTCAGCCGCACCTGGGTGATCGCTGAGGATAATATCGTTAATACACCGGCCGTTCGTCATAGCGCGACCGATGTCTTGGGCTGGGAAACGCTGTTTGGCGATTCAACCGCTACGTACTACTCCCGTGCCTGGTGTTTCCCTTATATTGTAATGGAAGCAAATGAGACATTGCCGGAAGACGAAGAATAGGTAAAAAACAGTAACACAATTATACTCTCCTCTCCTTATTCCTCTCCCCCTCCGCCGAAGGCGGACAGGCAAAGGGGGAGAGGATCAGGATGAGGCGGGCAAGCATTACCCGATTTCGCGCTACGCTTATTTATCTTGACTTTTAAATCCATGGATATATAATACGCAGTGAAAAAAGGGGCCGTAGCACAGTTGGGAGAGCGCTTGACTGGCAGTCAAGAGGTCACGGGTTCGAATCCCGTCGGCTCCATAAAAAAAATAGCAGATTGGAGGTAAAATGAAAAACCTTACGATAAACCTATTGTTTTGCTTAATCATAGGTTTAATTATCGCTGGCTGTACGCCGACCCAGACGACAAAGCCACCGGTCAGCAATGTAACTACTGAAGATACCAAAAAGGAAGCTGAAAAGTTATATTCGATCGGGTTCGAATACCTGAAGCATCAAAATTATGACGATGCCATAAAAAACTTCAATGAAGCGGTTAAATTATACCCTAAATATTTTGCCGTTTATATTGCTTTGGCACAGACCTATCGTGCTAAAAGGGATATTGTTTCAGCCGAATCAGTTTATAATTATGCAAAAAAAATTGATCCGCGCGATACCCGGCCTTATGAAGGGTTGGGCGCTATCCATACTGAAATAAAAAACTTTGGCGAGGCAATTTCCGAGTACAGTACCGGGCTTATGATCGATTCAACAAATGTCAACTTGCTCAATGGACTGGGTTATATATATACCAAAATGACCGAATTCGATAAAGCCCTTGCCTATTATTATAAAACCTTAAAATTTGAACTTGAGAACCTTACCGCGATGTTCGCGATCGCCAATATTTACAAGGATAAGAATGAACCGGAAAAAGCAGTTGAATATTTAAGAGAGATTGTTCTAAAAAAACCAAAGAATATTGATGTTCGGAAAAAGTTTGGCGAGGTCTTGATCGACCTTAAGAAATACCCGGAAGCCGCCGAGCAATTTAAATTGCTGTTGGTGGAAGATCCGAACAATTCATATTATCATTTGCAGCTGGGCATGATCTATGTCCGTCAGAAGAAATACAAGGAAGCCAAAGCTGAATATAATATGGCCAAACAGCTTGATCCAGGCAGTGCTTTACCTCTTTTCTATCTAGCTGATCTTGAGATCTCGCTGGGTAATTACAGTACGGCTGAAACCATGATCAAAGAGGCACAGACGATAGATCCTAATAATGCCTATAGCTGGTTCCTGCTCGGTGATATCCATGAGCGCCGCGGTTATTCGACCAAGGTAAGCTGGGACAAGAAAAAAGCCGCCGGCAATTGCGGTACGCTTAACACTGCCATGAGTTATTTGAACACGGCGATCAACTACTATTCAAAAGCGGTCGATGATGACCGTTTTGGATATTATGCGCGCAATGAGATCTCCCGCTGCCGGAACTGGATAAAGGGGCTTGAAGAGGATAAATGGTTTTATTGTAAAGGAGGGAAATAATGAATAACCGGGGAGTTAGTGGTTTTGGTGTAATCATTCTTATAATAATTCTGTTAATAATCGGTTACATTGCCTATCAAATCGGTCGTGTTCATTTTACCTACGGTTCGATCAGCGGAAAAGTAGAGAACGCAGCCCGGGTCGGCAGTACAATGGACGATCAGCAGATCGTCAACCAGCTGGTGCGAGAAGCCGAGGAAATCCATGTCAAACTTTCACCCGACTCGATTTTTATCGATCGTTCACTACCCGATTCCTTTCGCGTTTATGTTACCTACCGTGATTCTTCCGATGTATTTGGTGTCTTCACCTATCGTCGTCATTTTATAATTGACAAAGTGGTCGGGATGAAATTGCTTTAATGCTTAAAACCCAGGTATTGCTGCTTAATCAAAATTACGAACCCCTGACTGTTTTAAGAGCGCGCCGGGCATTGACCCTGTTATTACTTGGCAAGGTCGATCTCATTGAACATGAGAACGGCAAATGGATTCACGGCATACGCATAAATTATCAACTTCCTTCAGTGATCAGGCTGCGTTACTTCGTACGGATCAGACGCAAAGAGATCTCCTTGACCAAGAAGAACATTATTAAACGCGATAATCATCAATGCCAATATTGTGGAAAAAAGACCGGGATGATGACCACTGATCATATCATTCCTAAAGCGCTCGGCGGTGGCGATACCTGGGAAAACCTGGTCTGCGCCTGCCTCGAATGCAATAACCGGAAAGGAAATCAGGACCTTAAAGTAATCGGGATCAGATTGCGGCGTAACCCGAAAAAACCTAATTACTTCACCTTCGTGCTCAATGAACTGGAAAGTCCCAGCACCAAGTGGCGCCCGTTTCTGTTCCAATCTTGACCGCGATCTCAAGAACATAACTGACTTTTTAATCATATCATCGGTTGTATACTGGATGTAATGAGAAAATATCAATTTTATATCATTTCGGCATTATTGATTGCGGCGATCGCCGGTAACACCGAATCCGTTTTGATCGAAGCCGAGGGTAACAACTTTTTTTCCGATAATTATCTAAGTGGCTTTTTAAATCGTAAACGCCACCGGGATATTGAATCAGTAATTCAAAAGATCCTATATCTTTATAATAATACCGGATACCCGTTCTGCCGCGTTGAACCTGAAGTCGTTCGGGAAACCAGTGAATCAACCAAGATCATTCTTCATATTCATGAGGGCGCTCATGTGACAATAACTGATTACCTATATAGCAGCACCGGCCGCACATCGGATCGTATCTTGAAAAAATTTGCCGGCGGTAAAACCAACTCTCCCTTTTCTCTTCGCATCGTCAATAATATTAAGAACAAATTGCTCCGCACCGGCATCTTTGAAAAAATCGTTGAAAATATCGTTCAACAAGAAGATCGATATTATTTGCGTGTCGATATTCAAGAAAGAAAAAGTGATTTTATTTCGCTGCTCGGATCTTACGGTGAGGATAATCTGAACATATTTGCGTCGATATTTACCCGCAATCTGCTCGGCACATTGCGCGGTCTCCAGTTCGATTATGAACAGGAGAAGACCTTTTCTCTGTTTTATCATGATCCGATCTCGATAATTCCGATCACAATCGATGGAAAATTTTCGCTCCTTACCGAGGATAGCGCAAGATTGACTGAATTCGGAGGCCGGATATTAGTGCCGGTGAATCGATTCATCGATATCGGGATATCATCCGGCTATGAATCAGCCAGCAATAAGATTGACACAAACGCTAATTATCGCAGTAATTCCGCAGGTTTAACCGCGATCTTGCATTACCAAGATCCCCTTATATCGCTCGAATCCAATGCAGACTTTGATTACCTTTTCAGAACCATTGATCGCAGGCGCTTCTTGTATAACGGATCGATCGACATTAAACGCCTGCTGATCGCCTTTCATTATCGTTTCGTGTGGACCGATTCGTTCAACTATTTCGATTATTATCGAATTGGCGGCGCACATAATCTGAGAGGCTATCGCGAAGACGAATTTTTCGCCCGGAAAGCACGCTGGTTCACGATCGAATATCACCGGCTGCCGGTTTTCCCGATGATCGATATCGGTTATGTTAATGACGATTTTCTCTTTTCTTATGGTTTTGGGATAAAAGCCCAAAATCGTCTTGCCGATGCGACCCTGATCGTCGCCTGGCCAAGGGCAAAAAACTGGCGGGAAGGAAAGATCCACCTGCTTTTGATCACCGGATTCTAACTGGGACGTTTTCATTTTTTCTCTCTTGCTAAGCCGTCAAGATTTTGTATAATTACGATATCTATTGATAATAAAATAAAATGCTGATAATATTTTTATTGAATTTCACCGTTCCGATCGATTTTCCGATCAGCGAACATTTCGAATACTTGCAGGTTCGCGGATTTACTGAACAGAATTTTATCCAGCCGAACAGTATTCATTTTATTAATGATCAGATCAATGGTTTATTGATCAGTGACTGGATGTGGAAACCGGCTGACCGCCAGATCATTGGTTATTTTACCAAACTGATCACCAAGCCCGAAAGTTTTTCATATCTGCTTGGGATGAACGCTCATTACTCAATGGATGATCTGTATGGAGCCATGATCGATATACGTACCAGCGGTAGACTGGCCAATAACGTCGGCTTCAGCCAGGCGCTCCGGATCAGCCGGACCAATGTCGTCGACCGCACTGGACCATACCCATGGAAGGATCTCCAGGCCTATATAAGCGAAGGTACGATCATCGTTGATCCCGGTCCGGTCAGCTGGGAGATCGGTCGCCGCAATTTGAATTTATCCTGGTTCGATAATACCAGTCTGATACTTTCTCCAGCCAGTGAAGGTTATGATGGAATCCTAATGACAATAAACGGTTCCTTCTATGAATTCCACAGTTTTTTCAGCATGCTCGATGCAAGTGACAATAGATTTATCACCCTTCACCGTCTTGCTTTAAGAATCACGAATAGTATCAATATTGGATTCAGCGAAGCCTTGCTTTTCAGCGGTAATTTTGAACCATTATACATGAATCCTTTCGTACCTTATTACCTTGCTCAATGGGGTATGAGAAGGGACGATAATATGATGTGGATGCTCGATGCCCGGGTCCGCATTTTAAGATCCTATTTATCCGGAGAGTTCCTGATCGATGACTATATGTACGAATCCGACCCATACCCGGATAAACTTGCTTACCGCTTGCAGATAAAATCATTCCCGGTTTATCCGGTCATGGTCAAAGCAGCGTACACAATGGTCGACAAGTGGGTTTATACTCAGCGCTACCCGCAGAATGTTTATGAAAATAGCGGCTTACCGCTTGGGTTTCCCCTAGGTAATGATGTTGATCAGGTCTCGATCACAATAAAATATTTTACCGACCGTAATATTCATCCTTCATTGAACGTTGATCTGGTGCGTAAAGGCGAAGGTTCGATCTATTTACCATTTGAAGAAGAAGGGGGCAACTGGCAACCGCCGTTCCCTTCAGGAGTCGTCGAACAGCAGTTGAAATTATTTGCCGGTATTGACATTGTTCTGTTAAGAGCTTTTTGTCTGCAGTCCAAAATCGGCTATCAGTGGATAAAAAATACCGATCATCAAACCGGCAACAATTCAGGAGATGTTCTTTTTAACGCAAAGATCTGGGCTTTTCTATAACACTTACCAGAATCAGAATTAATGCCGGAAGTGTCTCATACCGGTAAAAACCATCGCGATATCATGTTCATTGCAGGCATCGATCGATTCCTGATCACGTTTTGAACCACCGGGTTGAATAACCGCTTTGACACCGGCTTTTGCCGCAGTATCGATACCATCGCGAAAAGGAAAGAAAGCATCCGATGCCATTACTATATTTCCCTGATTGGCGGCGGTCTGAGCCGCGATCTCAACTGCACCAACCCGCGATGTTTGACCGGCACCGATGCCGACCGTTCTTCCTTTCACCGCAAAAACAATGCTGTTCGATTTTGTCCATTTAACGACCTTCCAGGCAAATTTCAATGCCTGGGTCTCATCATCGGTCGGAGCGCGTTTAGTGACATACTGCCAATCACCCGGTCTTCCGGTATCCTTGTCTTGGACCAGTATCCCCCCGAACACCGAACGTTGATTTGTTCCTTCCAGAAGATCGGGTGCGATCTCAACCAATCTCAGATTTTTCTTGGCCTGTAATATTTCAATCGCCCGGTCATCAAATCCCGGAGCAATGATTACTTCGAAAAAGTATTTGATGATCAATTCGGCGGTTGCCGGTTCAACCGATCGGTTCAAACCTACGATTCCGCCGAAAGCCGAAACCGAATCGGCGGTATAGGCCCGTTCAAATGCTTCGGCTTGATTGCTGCCCAGGGCAACACCGCAGGGGGTTTGATGTTTAATGATCGCGCCGGCTATATCATCTTTGAATTCTGAAGCGGCACTGATCGCGACTTCGGCGTCGAGCAGATTATTATATGAGATCTGCTTGCCGCCGTGGATCTTAAAACCGCCCTGTTGAATCGGATTCAGGAAAAAGGCTGCTTTTTGATGCGGGTTTTCGCCATAACGCATTGGGATGAAGAGTTTTGCCGCGTTGGAGATAAAAATGCGATCCGAGAATTCTCCGGCGAAGTAAGAGGCGATTATTGTATCATACCAGGCGATATAATCAAATGCCATTCGGACCAGATTCAAGCGATATTCTTCATTGAACTTATCCTCTTTCAATGCCCTAACAATATCTGCGTACTGATTAGGGTCATATACTACGCCTACTTTTTTGAAATTTTTAGCACCCGCCCGGATCAATGTGACACCGCCGATATCGACGAACTCGATCATCTCATCAATCGATTTTCCCTGCTGGTCGAAAAACGGATACAGATTGCAGATCACGAGTCCGATCTCGCCGGTTTCCAGGATCTCGCGGGCAATACGCTGGCTCAGGGTTTTAACCCGTTCACTTTCACTGCCGCCGGTATAATCACTGATCTTAACCGCTTTGATGCCATTGTCTTCTAAAAGTTTATGAGTACCGCCGGTCGCGATCATTTCAAAACCCAATCGGTCAAGCTCCCGGCATAATTCAACGATACCATTCTTATCCGCGACCGATATAATTGCTTTTTTATTTATCTTATCGCTCATTTTACGCTCCATATTTTTTTAGTTTTAATGCATTAGCCAGAAGGTTTGGCATGACATCCAGCGCCCTCATTTGTCCCAGAAAACCGACCGCGCAGTTCCTTTCAGTAAATCGCTTATGCTCCGGGAACAGATATTGGGAATTAATGAGTATTGGATTGGGATGCCATGAGTGAGAGTGCAGGCGAGTCGGGGTCGAATGATCAGACGTGATACATATCACATCTGGTTTGATTTTTTCTATTTCAGGCAGGTATTTATCGAATTCTTCCAGCGCCTTTATCTTCTCTTCTTGTTTACCATCTTCACCCGCCTTGTCGGTCGCTTTATAATGAATAAAAAAGAAATCATATTTCAAATAATTTTCTTTCAAAGACTTTACTTGATCACTGATCGTTTCGCCCGCTTTCAGAATATCCATGCCGACCAGTTTCGCCAAACCGCGATACATCGGATAAGTGGCGATCGCGGCCGGTTTGATACCGAATTTATCAACCATTGAAGGCAAATTTGGATTGCGGGCATAACCCCTCAATAAGAGATAATTAGCTTTTTCTTCGTCTCTCAGCGCTTCGGCTGCTTTCTTAATGAATTTATTTATAATTTCAGCGCTTGTTGCAGCTTCTTTTTCTTTGGGTTCGGCATAAACAATGGTTTTATTATCTTTCTGGGGATCCGCATCGGTTAATTGATCGGATAATCCAGCTCCTTTAAAGATGATCACAAAACGGTGTTCTTTCGCGGGCGTGATTGTCAGTTTTATATCATTGATGTTTGATACCGCGGCCTGCAATTTTGTGCATAAACGACGGCATTCCTCGGTAGAGATACGACCGGCTCTTCGGTCGACGATCACATTATTTTTGATGGTCGCGAAATTCGCACGTATTGCCAGGTCGTTCTCCCCGATCTCAAGATCTATGCCCAATGCTTCCAGTACTCCACGACCAACTTGATACTTAATCGGATCGTAACCAAAAAGAGCTAGATGTGATGGTCCGCTGCCAGGTGAAATACCGTGGCCGATCGGTATAGTTCGGCCAAAACTGCTTTTTCTTGCCAACCGATCAAGGTTTGGCGTCTTGGCGAGTTCAAGCGCGGTCTTCGCCGGATCCGGGATATCGCCCAACCCATCAAGCACAATAAGAATAATATGATTTTCATTCGGGCTCAGCAATTCACCGATAATATTTTCCATTAATACTCCTTTCGGATAAACATTAATATAATCAAAAGCCGGTACTTAGTCAAGGCAACCCAAAAAAGACGGTAGCGCGAAGGAAATGAAGCAAATCAGAAAATCAGATTATCAGCACGGAGATTATCAGGATCTAATTTCTATTATATTCATCATTTACTTGAAACCTACGATGCCATTTCATATAACGGTTTGTGAGGTTTGTTCCCGTTTCATATTTTCACCTTTTTTATAATTCCGTTTTTCTCATCAATTTCAAAGTCTCCAAATACTGCAGGATCTTGTTTTTTCAAGATTTTTAATATTTCAATTACTACCCTTCTTATTTCCCACTGCGCATCGGCACTTCCTCTAAGTTCAATAATATGACGCCATTCTCTAAGGTTTGCGGTAACTACTATTTCACTTTCAACCGCATTAGGAAGAACAAACCTTGCATCTTCGTTTTTTATGCCTAATTTTTGCAGCTCGGCATAAATTTCTTTTGCTCTGTCCATAAAGTCAATAAAGAGAGTATGTGCCTCTTTATTACTTCTGACCGCTACTGGTTCAATATAATTTAAATTATGCTCATCAACATATCTCTGCGACTGCTGAGTATAAGAGCAAAGTCTGTGTCTAACTAA
>Ga0154645_1023_pt1 | contig 15677 bp, 14 predicted proteins | sample Rifle2008BG13ft_FD_116074 | JGI IMG/M metagenome (GOLD analysis project Ga0154645, IMG submission 116074) | candidate division WOR-3 bacterium RBG_13_43_14
GCTGCGCACTGTGTTATGTTCTTCAACTATCCCTTCAAACTGTACTGGCATGTAAAAACCAGCAAATTCAACGATTTTTCCGTCATTTTTTACATGAAAATCATAAAAAGGTGTCTTTTTTATCATGACAAAAGTATATTTAAAAACCCTAAAAAGTCAATATAATACCAATGAAAAAGAAAGTCGGTGGGAGCGGCTTTCTAACCGCGATCGAATAATCGAGCCCAGGAGGGCTCTCCCACAATTTACGAAACGTCAAGTTTTCTCGACTTTAAAATGGCCTCAACGCGCAAGTACGGCCATTTTTTTTGCCCTGGTTAAACGATGGTTGAATTCATACTCAAGATATACTATATACATACCGCTCATAAGCGGTCCATGCAAACCCATACCATCCCAGAATATTGTCCCCTGATCGATCATGCATTCTTCTTTTTTCACAATATACTGAACAAGCTTTCCTCGAGTGTCATAGATCAATATTGTCAGCGATCCACCAGCCTGAGGCAGGCGGTAATCGATCTGCAAGAGATCATCCTGACCATCATTATCCGGCGTAAATATTGCCGGATTTACTGCTAATTCACTGATATCATTAACGACCAATAGTTCTTTAAAGGTAATATTATTTTCCATCTTTTTATCAAGCAGAAATTCAACCTGAAAACCAATACTGTGCTTGCCTTGAGATGGATGTTTATATTCACAAATTAATAGCGTACTGTCAAATGCATTAATCAAAACACCCTGCATTCTACTCAATAACTCGCCCGACTGATACATGCGGTCATTATTAATATCATCGAATACTGCAAGATCATAGTCATCGGTAGGTCTCAACCCATAGTTCTTAACCCAGATCTGGATACGTAAATCCTCGCCTTTTTTCACTATTGCCGGAATATAAAAAATTGAATTTTCTTCCACCGCCAGATCAAACGCCTGGGTCGTGCTGTTTTCCCTTCCCGGAGTACATCCATCTGGATCTAGTGATGGATACCAATTGTTTATCTCATCACCGATTTGTATATCGATCCTTTCCCAGCTGATACCGTCACCTGGGTCGGACGGAAAACAATCAAGACTATCGAAAGGAGTGCCGAAGCTTGTTGTGCAGGCTTGCATTTCGGAAAACAGCAATAGCGGATCGCTGTTGGCCAGGCCATCGCCGATCGTCGTATCATCGGTGGTCATTATCAGGGTCGAATCAGGGATATCATACAGCTGCCCGTGCCCGCCACTGGTATCGCTGCTTACATATTCTCGATCCAGGATCAAGGCATATGAATATGGATACAAAATGGTTGAGTGTATGCGTACATTTGGATATTTGACTAAAATTGACTCGTTTTCCCAGGGATGAAGTTCATCCGGGATCACATCAAAATCGGTTATGAAATAACTTGCGAGATCGATCGTATCCGGGCTGTTATTATAGATCTCAATATATTCATTGCGGTCTCCGCAGGTTTGTTCTGAACCACGCACATTGGACATGACCTCGGTGATCAATAACTGGGACTGAGCCCAAAGGAATAATAATACTGCCATAAACCCCGGGGAATTATATAGCAATTGAAAACGAAGTCAAGATGGAAAAATGGGAAATGGGTTGGGGTCAGGACGCGAGAATAAACATTTATGTAATTTGTAATTGGTAATTGCGTAATTAACAGAAAAGCATACCAGGATATCAGTAGATCAGTGGGCAGGATACTAGCAACCTAGAATACCAGGTTTTTTGTTCCTGATTTGCCGATATTCTGATAATCTGCATACTGATGATCTGATACTCTGATCTACTTATTTTTACCGATCACGGATTACTGATTACCGGATACAGTTTACGGTCTTTCTCGGTACACTCAATTTTTCAGCCAAATCCAACCTACAGATTTGGGAAAAATTGGTGGAGGCGGCGGGAATCGAACCCGCGTCCGCGACGTTTCAATGAAGATGACTACATACTTAGTCTCTTTATAAATGTCCCTTCGCGTCACCAAAAGACAGGTCGTCGAAAGCAAGCCTCTTCAACTTATCCATTAACCCTAAAGGCGAGAATTAATGGATTTCAGCCCATTATGACGCCTGACCCTGAACTGGGCTGGAGCTCAGGCAGACGTAGCCGCATTATTATGCAGCTAGAGCGTATCCTATTTCAGGATGTTTATATTTCCGGTCGGATTAACGAGGTGGCCAAAACCCTCGGTATGCCCTCTTTCATGTCATCCGCCACGTCGAAACCGATCGCCCCCGATCTAATATTAGTATATATTATGACCATGAAAATGTCAATAAGAATTTTCCGATATATTATGATTAATGAATCACTGCCATCTATTCTTTTAATCACCGTAATCGAAGATTTCTGGTTATTTCGGAAATCTCAAGTGTTCATAACCGCTTGGTTCAAGCGCTGATTCATGGCCATCATGTAAAATAAATAACCCTTTACCGCGCATTATCCTTCCAATCTGAAAAATAGGATATTTTATCGTCCCGGGCAATTGTCTGGCCGAGAAGAGTAATTCAAAATCTTCACCAGCGGCCAGTATGAAAGTCAGCGGATCTATATTGTGATCCTGGCAATAAGCGCCGACTTCCGAGTGTATCGGCACATGATTTGTATCGATTATGATCTTGACCCGACTTTCGCGCATCATATGATAAGTATCGGTCGACAGTCCATCCGACGTGTCAATACAAGCGCTGGCATATTTTCTAAAAGCCTGAACTTCAGCAAAACGCGGTTCCGGAAAACAATGCCGACTGATCGCAGTTTCAAATCTGCTTTTCGACAATCTTTGAGCCAACACCTTTCGGCCTACCTCGGCCAGGCCCAAGAAATTGGTCACATACAAATACTGACCCGGTCGCGCCCCGGAACGCAATAATGGTTCCCTTGAACGGCCGATCACCGTAATTGTGATACCCAAGCACGGGCTCTGGACAATATCTCCACCAGCAATATCAAACCGGTATTTACGGCTCAATTCACTGAAGCCATCGTAAATCGCCTTTATATCCCCCGATTTTACTTTACTGGGGAGCTGTAATGAAACGAGCGCGGCTACTGGTTGCGCTGCCATTGCGGCAAGATCAGAAAGACTGGCACCCATAGTTCGATAACCCAGCATTTTATAATTAAAGTATTGCATATTAAAATGCACGGTCTCAATAAATGAATCAGTGGAAATCACATAGCCATTGCGTAACACCATTGCATCATCGCCAATTCCTTTGATTATATCCGGATGTCGTTGGGGAAAACGACTCCTTATATATTCAATTATTGCCAGTTCTTCGCCAGGTTCGTTATTTTTGATCATTGATCACCAAAACTCTGTATCCCATGCCCATTACGTATGGAACTCAATAATATCCTCATCGACCAGTACCTGATGCTTTTCAACCCTTTGCCCTGAAAATCCATGTTCATTCCAAAGTCTTGCAAATTTCAAATTCTTTTTAAAATCCTTGTGTATGTGTTCGGCCGCATCAATAACCGTGGTTCCTGCCTTCAGCACAACCGGCTCATTTTTCTCGACTGGTTTTCCGATTTTTTTGGTATAAACTCTGATTATCCAAAGCTGCTCGAATATCAAATGCTTCAATTCATCAATAGCCCGGTTTGATCCGACCGAAATAGCTATGACTGGAAGAGCCGATCCGATTTTTCCCACTTTACCCCGGATCCGGGTCTCCATAGACTCGTCATCAATTTTATTTATTATAATTACCGACTTTTTTATATCACCGAACTCGTGTTCGGTTAGAAATATGTTGTGTTCGGCAAGTCCTTTTTTGATCGTATCAAGGTCTTGTTCTATATCACTCTTGCCATCAAGCATTATTAAAAGAATATCGCCATTGCGGTACAATCCATACAGCCAGGCCGGGGCATCCTCATAGAAAGGAGGAGTATCGACTATCTGAATCTTGATGTTCTCGTATTCAATCATACCGATCTGTGGAAGTTTTGTTGTAAAAGGATAATCGCCAACATCCACACGCGCATTGGTCAAAATATTCACTAATGAGGATTTACCACAATTTGGAAGCCCTACTAGAACGACCTGACCAGCACCCTGTTTCTCGACTTGATACGAGGTGCCGCCTGAACCGCCTTTTGTTTTTCGCTGTTTATCGATCGCTTCTTTTGTTTTAGATATCTTCGATTTGAGATCGGCCTGCAGCTTTTCCGTACCCTTGTGCTTGGGTATGCTTGCCAAAAGTTGCTGCAAGTATACTAGTTTTTCCTGGGGATCTCGGGCATCCCGATATTTTTTTTCAATCTCAAAATACTGTGGAGGTAGATTAGCTGGCATATACCTATTTCCCGATCAAACAAAAATCATGAAAGACCTATTATCCTGCCCTGTTCATCAATATCGATCAGTTCGGCATTCGGAACTTTTGCCAGACCGGGCATCAACATCATCTCGCCCGTAATCGGGACAAGAAACCCGGCACCAGCTGATATATTGATCCCGCTTATTGTAATCTTGAAATCTTTTGGCCGCCCCAGCCGATCCGGATCGTCAGACAATGATTTATTGGTCTTGGCTATGCACACCGGCAGTTTATCAAACCCGAGTTTAATGATCCGTTTAATGTCTTTTTCAGCCTTCGGCGTATAAACGACACGATTTGCACCGTATATCAGCTTCGCGACTTTTTCGATCTTGATTTCAACCGGATCCGATAGATCATATATCGGATGCATTTGGGTCGGTTCATCTTTAAGCATTGTATGGACAATTTCAGCTAGTTCAACCGCACCGGCTGATCCATTCTCAAAAGCCCTTACCGGTGCGCATTTGCATTTGATCGAACGGCAGAAATCGAGGACCGCTTTAATCTCATCATCAGTATCGCCATCGAATATATTAAGCGCCACGACCTTGGGAATACCAAGTATTGCCACATTCTCAATATGCTTTGCCAAATTTTCAAATCCAGCGATCAAATTATCAATATTGCCGGATTTAGGATCACGAACTGATGCGCCACCATGAAGTTTCAAGGCTCGAATTGTGGCAACGACGACCGCAACATCAACTCGGAAATCGCTGACGCGACTAACAATATCAACGAATTTTTCCGCGCCAAGATCAGACCCAAAACCAGCTTCAACGACAGTGTGATCACACATCTTCAAGGCCATTTTTATCGCGGTTATACTGCACGTACCATGGGCGATATTGGCGAATGGACCGCAATGAATAAAAGCTGGTGAATGTTCGATCGTCTGAACAAAATTGGGTTTTAAGGCATCTTTAAGCAGGGCAGCCATTGCTCCGTTCACTTTCAGATCCCGGGCAAAAATCGGTTTTCCATCCATGTTAAAAGCGACCAGAATATTACCCAAACGCTCCTTAAGTTCCGTGACTGATTGCGCCAGGGCGAGTATTGCCATGACCTCGCTGGCCGCGGTTATTATGAACCCATCTTCACGTGCCGGACCATTTGCCTTTCCGCCCAGACCAACCACGATCGAACGCAGGCTCCGGTCGTTCATGTCCATGGTCCGACGGACAAAAATCTCGCGTTCATCAATTCCGAGTTTGTTGCCAAAATGAAAATGATTATCAAGGACGGCACATAAAAGATTGTGTGCAGCCGATATTGCATGCAGGTCACCGGTGAAATGAAGATTGATATCCTCCATCGGTAAAACCTGACAATACCCACCGCCAGCCGCTCCGCCTTTAATTCCAAAGACTGGACCAAGGGATGGTTCACGCAATGCGACAATCGAACACTTGCCAATCCGATTCAAGGCCATGCTTAAACCGATCGACACAGTGGTCTTACCCTCGCCATACGGTGTTGGGGTCATTGCTGTGACCAGAAGCAGTTTTCCATCCTGATTATCTTTTATCTTTTCAAAATGCTGCGGCAATACTTTAGCTTTATACATTCCGCAGGCCATGATATTTTCATCATTGATTCCCAGATTTTTTGCCAGCGCAGTAATCGGCAATAACCTGGCTTCTTGAGCGATATGTAGATCGCTTTTCATGCGTTAGTATAATGCTTATCAAGCAGGGTGTCAACGGGGATCGACGTATTTCCCTCTTGCATTGTTTACTGAACTGAGTATTATTTTCCATGTTATACCGGGATGCAGGGGTAAATCTTGATGCATTGAACTTGATCCGTAAAAAAATCGGTCAGCAAGTAACCAAAACATTCGACAATAAACGTAAGTCGGTTTTTGGTCTCTTTGGCGGCATATACCTCTATGATAATGATTATCTTGTCAGCAGCGTTGATAGCGTCGGCACCAAAATCCTGGTCGCGTGTGGAATCGGCGTTCATAATACTATTGGTCAAGATATTGTCAATCATTGCGTAAATGATATTCTCACGACCGGGGCAACACCTATATTTTTCATGGATTACATCGGATTTTCGGAGATCGAAAAAAACGTATTGGTTGAGATCGTCATCGGATTGGTTAATGCCTGCCGCAAGGAAAAAATAATTTTGATCGGAGGTGAAACCGCCCAACTCAGCCGCTTTTATCCAAAAGGAGTTTACGATCTGGTTGGTTTTGTGGTTGGTCGCGTGAAGAAGGAACGATTGCTCGACCCAAGCCGGATAAAACCCGGAGATATAATGCTTGGTCTTGCGTCATCCGGTCTGCACACAAACGGCTATTCCCTTGCCCGCAAAGTCTTGCTGCGGAAATACACATTTTCCACTCATATTCCAGAACTGAAATGCACGGTCGGTGAGGAACTCCTTAAAGTACATTTAAGCTATCGTTATAAACTCGAACCCCTGCTCTTTTATATCAAAGCAATGGCTCATATCACCGGCGGCGGATTCTACGACAACATTGCCCGAGTATTGCCGCCGGGGTGCGCAGCGGTTATTAACCGCAGATCATGGACGCCTTTACCCGTTTTTCGTTTGATCCAGAAACTCGGTCAGGTCCCGGACGAGGAAATGTATCATGTTTTCAATATGGGCATCGGTATGGTTGTGATTATTGATCCAAAAAATTTAAAGTATTTCAAATCATTAAAGCTAAAAATGATCGGCGAGATTATCAAAGGTAAAACTTCAGTTACAATGAATTAGATGCAGTTTTCCAACTTGTCAAAATAGGCTTATTGATATTGATTATCGCTGAGCGCGTTGATCAAGTACTGAGGCTATTTCCATGATCGAACGGTCATTAAATACAAGCTTTTGCGGGGGATTTAATTGGTAGAATTTTAAGTCCAGTATTTTCTGCGGTACCTTGTTCAAATATAGCGCAAAGTCAACGTTCTTCTCAACCACAACAGCCAGAAACTGAATAAAATCTTCTCGCCTTAATGCATTGCATACTTTAGGCGCAATGATCTTTTCTTCGATCACACGGCTTGCTGAATCAATATTGCCATTAATCCGGAATGCGATCGATTCGGAAACGACCTCCCCTTCCTCGCTCTTGATCTCAAAAACAACGGGATAATTAAATGCGTCATTAAAATTGAAATCATAATCAACTTCAAGAAATCCTCGAGCGATCGACTTCCCTTTTATGATCTGAAGCGTACCGAACAGGTCCTGACCGCTGCCAAGCCAATCCGGCAGGATCACCTTAGGCCGCATTTGTTTTGTATTATTCATCGAAATGTTTAATGATACCATTGACCATTGTTGCCCGGCATTTACCTTGAAGTTCTTTGTTTATTAAAGGCGTGTTAATCGATCTCGAGTAAATTTTATCGGGAGTGGCTTTCCATTTGATCTCGGGATCAATGACGGTAATGTTCGCCGGATCACCGATTTTTAAATAACCGCTTTTTTCATTGATAATTTTTGCCGGATTGATATTCAATTTTTCAATGATCATCGACCAGGTAAATTTCTGCTTATTAATGAGCTCCATGATAATAAGTGATAAGGCGGTCTCTAATCCAGTCATGCCATATGGTGCATGGGTGAATTCTAATTCCTTTTCGGCCTGGGAATGGGGGGCATGATCGGTTGCAATGCAATCGATCGTGCCATCACGCAATCCCTCAATCACGGCAAGCCGATCATCTTCGGTTCGGATCGGCGGGTTGACTTTAAAATTGGTGTCAAAACTCGCCAGTACCTCGTCATTAAAAAAGAAATAATGCGGGCATGTTTCGCAGGTAATGGACAGGCCTTCGCTTTTTGCTTTTCTTATAATTTCGACCGCGCCCCTGGTTGAAATGTGGCACAAATGCAATCGGGCGCCAGTAAAATGCGCTAACCTGATATCACGACTGACTGTGATCTCCTCAGCTACGGCTGGTGAACCATGCAAGCCCAAACGTCCTGACACCAGCCCTTCGTTCATCAATCCGCCGGCAGTTAAGGCCTTATCCAGTGGATGTTCCATTATCGGTATTTTAAAGATCTTTGAGTATTCAAGTGCGTGTCTGAACACATTTGCGTTGTCGACTACATCACCATCGTCAGAAAAGCCCTTTACTCCCGCATTAACAAGCTCCCCGAACTCGGTTATTTCCTTCCCCTGTCGTCCCTTGGTAATGGCACCGATCGGAAAAACCCGACAGATATCGACCCGATTAGCTTCCCGGTATATATAATTAACTATTCCTTCATTATCGATCGCGGGTTCGGTATTGGGCATACAGCATAATGTCGTAAATCCCCCAGCAACTGCAGCCCTTGACCCGCTTTCAATCGTTTCTTCATCTGGACGGCCAGGATCGCGCAGATGGCAATGTAGATCGATAAATCCGGGGGCAATAATACAACCGCCGGCATCGATCGTTTTAACACCTTTCTTTCTGATCTTCTTGCTGATTTCGGCGATCTTTCTATTTATAATCAGAACATCGAATTCTTTCTCGGCGCGCGAACGTTGATCACTGATGCGTCCCCCTTTGATCAAAATATCACTCAATTTTTCCTCCCGCATGGACGAATAGTACTGCCATCCTCAAAGCGACGCCATTCTTTACCTGGGTCAGGATCACCGATCTATCACCATCGGCCACATCCGGATCGATCTCAACGCCTCGATTGGTCGGGCCCGGATGCATAATAATGCCACCGGTTTTCATTCGCTTTACACGCTCTCGCGTCAAACCATAGAGATTTCGGTACTCACGGATCGATGGAAACAAACCGGCTTCCTGCCGTTCAAGCTGTATCCTCAGAGCCATTACAACATCATATTTGTCAATAATCTCATCAAGATTATAATGCACATTCACGCCCAGAGATTCTATCCCGATCGGAATCAAAGTCGGTGGAGCACAGATTGTAACTTGGGCGTTTAACTTCTTAAGTCCAAATATATTAGACCGCGCGACTCGCGAATGCAGAATGTCACCAACGATTAGGACCTTCAATCCTGCGATATCTTTGAAATGTTGTCGCATCGTAAATATATCGAGCAAAGCCTGGGTCGGATGTTCATGGCTACCATCACCGCCGTTAATCACAAAAGCATCAATATTCTCAGCCAGATATTTAGCTGCCCCCGGTGCCGAGTGACGAACAACAACCCCATCAATCTTCATTGCTTCAATATTTCGGGCGGTATCGATAATCGTTTCCCCTTTGGCAACGCTTGAACTTGTTTTAGAGAAATTTATGACATCGGCCGACAAACGCTTGGCCGCAACGCTGAATGATATCTGAGTACGGGTCGAGGCCTCAAAGAAAAGGGTTAATATTGTTTTACCACGTAATGTTGGTACGATCGGGATCGGACGCTCAAGGACCGATGCGAAACGATCGGCAATATCTAAATAGTGAATGATCTCTTTAGCGGTTAAATCCTCTATCCCGATAAGATCTTTTCTATGACTCATCCTCTGAACCACCGATTTTCAGTTGTTTAACCATAGGTTCTGATACTTGCTTCAGACCGATACGGGTTTTTTGATTTCCGAACTGTTTCTTTGTCTTTTTTCTTCGATCATGAATGACTATGCAATCTTCTCCATCGATCTCCCGAACCAGCACATCAATGATTTCGTTTCTGGCGGCGGGCATTTTTTTTCCGGTATAATCTGCCTGTATCGGTAATTCCCGGTGTCCGCGGTCGACCAGTACCGCAAGCTGTATTGCCTTGGGCCGGCCGAAATCAAGGATCTCCTCGATCGCCGCGCGAATCGTTCGTCCGGTATAAAGAACATCATCGACCAGAACAACTATTCTATTGGTCACGTCAAAAGGGATATCAGTACTTTCGATGATCGGCATATCTGACGCTAATTGTAGATCATCACGATACAACGTAATATCAAGGGCACCGATTGGTATTCTTCTTTTTTCTGTGGTCTTCATAAAATCAGCCAGACGCCGGGCAATATAATCACCACGCCGTTTAATACCGATCAAAATTATATCTTTTATACCATTATTTTTCTCAATAATTTCGTGGGCAATCCGGATCAAAGCTCGTCTGATTTCCGCGGCACCAACGACTTTCTTCATTAAGTTTAAGTATAAATAAAATCCATCAGAAGTCAAGAATAAAAACCGGCAAATCGGGAAAGATTTGAAGAGGAGAAAAGGAGCAGAGGTGATTTGTAAAGCACTAAATACGAAATCCTAAAACCCAAATAACCAGATGAACCAGAGAAACTAGAAAGACCGAATAAACGAAAGTATCCAACATCAAGGATCGATTCTTATAATTCCTACTTCTAACTTATTAAGTTATCAAATTATATCCCATTGACATTGAACCAACTGCTTTTATAATGAAATAGATGACAAGCCTACTAATACTGCTGATCCTGATTAATCAATACGATTTCACAATCGGTCGGGTGCAATATGGCGGCGGTGGTGACTGGTATTCAAACCCATCTTCGCTGCCCAATCTTCTCAAAGCAGTCAATGAAAGAACAACGATACGCACCGCCCCCCGCGAGGAAAATATTGCAATCACCGACCCGAAACTTTTCCAATTCCCGTACTTATATCTCAACGGTCATGGAAATATTAAATTCACCGATGAAGAAACAAAGATACTCCGCCAATACATTGCATCCGGCGGATTCCTTCACGCCGACGATAATTATGGAATGGATACTTCCTTTCGGCGCGAGATCAAAAAGGTCTTTCCCGATTCGCCAATGATCGAATTGCCTTTTGATCATGATATATATCATTCATTTTACGATTTTCCCAATGGTCTACCTAAAATCCATGAACATGACAACAATCCCGCGCAAGGCCTTGGTATTTTCTTTGATGGAAGGCTTGCCGTATTTTACACTTATGAATGTGATCTTGGTGATGGATGGGAGGATCCAACCGTACACAATGACCCGCTAGAAAAACGGGAAGACGCTTTGAAAATGGGCATAAATATTATTATCTATGTTTTAACCCACTGATCATGAACAATATTCTTCAATTGCTGAAGACAACGCGGCAGGTCCATCATCAGCAATCATTGATAAATTTTGCGGGGGTGTTCGCGCTATTTCTTGCGGTATCGATATTGACTCTGCTGATTTCATTATTTCTTTTAAAGTCACCCTGGTACATGCTTATCGGTCTGACCGTATTTTTATTTTACCGTCCGGTCCGCTTCATAGATCAAGTACGCAACATTGACCGTCAATGCGGTTTGAACGGCAAGTTCATCAACAGCTTTCAATTTTCCCGCTACTCCGATAATGACCGGGAAGGTTATTCTCAGGAACTTATTGCTGCCTACATTGATCGCGCGGTCGGACAGATAAACACTCGGCAGTTTAAGAGTGCCGTTAACCGAAAGCCGTTAAAAACAGGAATTCGAATATTGCTTGTTTCAATTGTCATATTTCTGCTCTATCCAGCTTTTTTACCGAAGCGTTTCTGGTATTCGCTCCATCATAAAATCGAGTGGGTGATTATCCCTGGCGATCGTAATTTACCGGAAAACACCCGGCAGGATATTTCGATAATTATCAACGGGATATATCTGCCGCGAGGCGTGCATTTTGTAAGACAAGAGGACGAAAAAAAAATCAGCACTGCGATCGCCGTCAAGAATGGTCAGGCAACATCATCACTGATTATTAAAAAGAATTTTAAATATTACTTTAAATTTTTCGATAAAAGAACCACGGCCAATTGGATCTCAATGATCGCGCCGGTATTAATTACCGACCTAAAGTTCGAACTTTTCTATCCACCCTATACCGGGTTGAAACCGGAAATAAAAACTGGCCGGCAAATTATCGCCCCCAAAAACACCCGTGTAAATCTTACCGGACATTCAAACCAAACTTTGCAAAAGGCAACAATAATATTTAATGATACTATTCCTCTGGTCTTTAATGAAGACCTATTTCAAGGCCAATTCACCATCCAGCAAAGTGGAACAGCATTCATCGAGCTCGAGGCAATGTCATTGTTAAAAGAAGCGATAATCATTTATTCAATACCGGATCTGTCGCCGCTGGTAGAAATATTCGCTCCCGGTCAGAATATCAATATGCCCGACGGCATGATGCTCGATATCGGAGTACGCGTATCTGACGATTATGGAATCAGCTCGGGCAAATTCTATTATAATATTGAAGTGCAAAAATCTCAGGCATTGAAATTGCATCCGAGAGCGATTGAAGACACAATATTTTTCAAATGGAACTTAGCCGAACTCAACCTGCTCCCCGGCGATGAAATTTCCTATTATGTTGAGTTCGTTGACAACGCTGGCAATATCACCCAGAGCAGCACCTATTATGTATATTTCCCCACCCTGGAGCAGATGTACGAGGCAATTCACCGTGAAGAAGATGAACTGGCCAGCGAGCTCGACCGCTCGATCGACGAACAGTATAAAAGCACTTCCGAGTTGGATCGCATCGAGCAGAATCTATTGAAGAACCGTGAACTCTCGTGGGCCGACCAGGAAAAGCTCCGCGAACTGCTAACCCGGGACAAAGATTTGCTCGATCGGATCGAGGATTGGCAGGATGAACTTGAAAGGACGATTGATAAAATAAATGAAGGTTTGATCCTTGACCCTAAAGCATTATCAAATCTGCAGGAATTGTTAAAATTACTAAATGAAATTGTACCCCAGGAATTGCGCGAAGCCATTGAAAAACTTCAGCAGCAATTCGATCAAAACCCAAACAAGCGGGAAGATGCAATTAAGAACCTCAAACAGCATCAAGATGAACTGACCCAGGCTTTAGAAAGAACACTGGAAATACTAAAAAGATATCAACAGGAGGAAAAACTCCGTCAATTAGCAAAAACTGCCCGCGATCTGGCTCAAGAAGCAGATTCCCTATCCGATGATATAAATGCCCTGAACGATGAAACCATTAATGATCTACAAGAGAAAATTCAGCAGCTTGCCCGAGAAACCAGCACCCTGTCAGCATCTAAAAACCTTGAAGAAGAGATCAAGACAAAATTAAATGAGATCGCTCAGCAGCTGGAAGTGACCGCACAGAATAATGAAATGCCTACGATGAGCGCGAACCTGAATATGTCGGCAACCGATCTCGAAAAATTGTATGAGCAACTGGTCAAAGGGCGTGGTGCCCAACTACAGGCAAAGCTCTATCAGCTCCTCGGACAATTAATCGCCATTTCCCAGCAGGAAGAAGAGATCTTTACCAGCTCCGGTGATCAAAAATTCGATCTGGAGCATCAGGATCAAATCATCAGATCGACTAAAGCGGTTGCTGAGAGCTTGTTCAGCGAAGAAAAACGCAGCCTATATATTACCCCGACTATGGGCAAGAAGATCGCCCGGGCAGCCGATCTAATGGAAAACGCAAAAATAAACAGCAATTATCGTAGCTACATGCAGGATGCCATGCAATCGGTAAATCAAGTTGCCATTGAATTATTGAAGAATCTTGAGCAAGCTGCCGCCGGCAAATCCTCGACTGGTGCGGATAAGATGATGGAACAACTATCCAATATAAGCCAGGGTCAATTATCCATAAATCAATCTACTGCTTCATTATTGCCATTGCCAATTGCCGGTATGTCACCGGGCATTAAAGAGCAAATGCAACGCCTCGCCGGCAGTCAGCAGAAATTACGGCAAGCGATCTCTGAATTGCAGCAGGAGGCTGGGTCCGAACCTTATCAGGATCTTCTTAAGAAATTAACTGAGGACATGCAGTCGGTCGAAGAGGATTTATATCAGTATAAGATCGACCGCCAGCTTATTGAAAGGCAACAGCAGATCCTCACCCGCTTGCTTGACGCCGAAAAATCGATACGGCGCGAAGATTATGACGAGAAACGCAAGAGTAAAACCGGTCAGGATTTCATCATTGAATCGCCTCGGCCATTGCCCGATCGGTTGGGCAAAAACGAACTTCGGGATCTTATCAACCAGGCTTTCAAGGAACCCTATCCCCAAGAATACGAAATATACATACGTAAATACTTTGAACAACTACAGGAGATAAAATGATGATCACTATCATTCTTGTAATGTATAGCGAACCCGAACTCGACAGTATGGTTAATCAGCTCGGCGTATATCCTCTTTTTGAAGCGGTTATCAATATTAATAATGAATACTTACGACATAATGCGTTCAATAAAGCAATAACCCTGCTGCGCAGTTATGAAAATACATATCCGGGCGAGTTCCAGGCAAGAATCGAATATGCCCTTGCGGAAAATTATTTTTATGAATCAACCATAATGGAGGCGCGCAACCAGTATATGAGTATGGCCCAACGTCATACTGCTTCAATTGAAGCGAACAATGCGCTTGAACGTTTATATCAGATCGAGGGAATGCGTACCGATACTGTGATCATGAAAAAAATAATGTACGCAATATGTTTGTTTGAAACCGGTCGCTATGATGCAAGTAAGGATAGTCTTTTGAAACTGGTGAATTCAAAACTCGGCGATCATGCATATTATTTTCTTGCCGGCGTTTATCGCCAGCTTGGTGATTTACCTATGGCGCTTGGTGCGCTGTTGGCGATCGACGAACAATTCCCGAATTGTAGGATAATTGGATTACCGATATTGAAAGCCGAAATCTACATCGATACAAAAGATCGAGAAAAAGCAATAATGATCCTTGAAAATTTTCTTGTTCAAGATCCAATATCGGTTTTTGCAGTAAAAGCCCGACAATTGCTGAACAAAATACGCGACTAATCAATAACCCGAATCGAGCTCATTGTACCAGGTATCTCCCTTTCGAACCGGCAGTTCCGGGTAAAAAGCGAACATTTGCTCCATAGTCTCTTTCATCGATTCATCGCCAAATTGATTTTGAAAATTCTCTTTCATTTGCTCACGTGACATACCTTCGGGGATATCTAAATTATCTATCATCCTATCAACCATTTCATCCAGACCTTCAAGCGCAACAATTTTCATGCGGCTTGACACGGTCATAGTAAAACTCTGGCCAAGCAATAAACTGAATATGAAAACCGACATACTTCTTTTCATTAATCCTCCTTGGAGCAAAGATTTTTTGCCAGTTGACATATATCGTCCGGACCGTTGACCTCATAGACGGTCATGCCCAGGTTCTTGGCCGGGGCTAGATCAACATTATATCGATCACCAACCATTACGCAATCTACCGCCGGGGTATTAATCGCCGCGCTCGCTTTTTTAAAAAATTCAGGATCGGGTTTAAGAAGTTTGAATGTATTATAGGTGAAGAGCATATCGAACAGTGAATGTATCCCGATCGCCTCAAGTATCCTTTCACATTG
>Ga0154645_1107_pt1 | contig 14813 bp, 14 predicted proteins | sample Rifle2008BG13ft_FD_116074 | JGI IMG/M metagenome (GOLD analysis project Ga0154645, IMG submission 116074) | candidate division WOR-3 bacterium RBG_13_43_14
CCATGAATGATAATACCGATAGTTATTGCTCCCCGGCGAAAACTCCGTCCATAAAGATTATCATGATCCATCAATGCAACAAAATCACCAAAGCGCAATTGATCGAGTTTATGTTTTTTAATGAATGTACGGTCAGTAGTCATGATATCATAATCACCGCCGCCCATCATTAAACTGCCGGTACCTGATCCCATAAGCTGAGCCGGGATGATCGCCGTAACCGGAACCTGGACTTTTTTACCCATGGTTTGTATTCCCAATTTTTGTATAAGACCAGGATCAAGATTGTAAAATGCAATATCAGGAAAATCGAGCAGTTTCAATCCCTGGCCGTGTCCTTTGATAATGATCTTATCGTCAAAAGTGAGTTTATCGAGCACTGAATCCGGAAAATCGATCATTACATGTTCAGCGCCGCCATGATGGCCGGTGACAATACCTTTTTTATTTTTTGCATCACCGGATTTGATTATTGCTTCATTGCCGATACAAGCATAAAAAACATAGCCGGCATTGGGACGATCGTATCGATTTTTTTCGTCCAATATTGTTGAGACACATGGTTCGATATGGTCCGCTTCCCAACCGAAAGCCTGGTCACCGACCTTGATATTGAAAACTATGCCACCGGTGCCGGGGAGGAGAAATGGGACGCCATCGGCATCAACACCATGGCTTCGTGGTCCGCCAGGATTGACAACTTTGCCCTGCACCGCCATAATAACCAGGGATTTAGTATTTGTTTTTAGCATGAAAAACTCCTTTCTTAATTTTGAAAAAGCCTTGTAGATATGATTATAAGAACAATCGAGATAATGTCAATTGTTTAACGATACTCGAGGTTGGATATAAAGAATTCTAAATTCGAAGCACTAAATTCTAAACAATATTCAATGATCTAATATTCAAATGCCAAATGTTTGTGATTTTTGGATTTTAGAGTTTGTTTAGGATTTAGAATTTCGATATTAGTGCTTTATCGTTTCGTTCGCAATTTTGTTATTCCACTATATACTATTTCATATTGACAGAAATACTATTTCTGCTATACTAAATAGTTATACATGCACGGGCTCGTAGCTCAGTTGGTTAGAGCAGCTGACTCATAATCAGCGGGTCGGGGGTTCAAATCCCTCCGAGCCCAATATTAAAGGAGAAATTATAATTCTTGAATCCGAAATTCCAAATAAATCTCAGTATCGAATTCTTGAAATTCAAAACTGTTTTTATCAGTGTAATTTAGCGTTTGAGATTTGTTTAGGATTTGGTGTTTCGAATTTAGTGTTTGGCGAACCCTTTTGCCCATGAATTGGTCAGTCCATCCGGCAAAAAAGAATATTAAAAAAACATTTATCGCATTGATCTTCATTGCTTTTTTTATGGTCGCGGTCGGTTTTATCTATGGAATTTTTTGGGCGATTCTTGGGCTGCTTATTCTATTTTTTTCCCTTCATTCATATTTTTTTCCGACCCGATACGAGATAACCGAAGATAAGATCATTATCAATAACATACTTGGTTTTCAGAAGCGTACATTGAGTGAGTTTAAAAAGGTATACAAAGGTAAGAACGGTCTTTTATTGAGCCCATTTCGCGGGAGGACATTTCTTAACAATTTCAGGGGAGTCTTTTTGTTAATGCCGGAAGAACGTGCTTCGATCGAGGAATTTCTAATAACCAGAGTAAAGGAGATCAATAATATTACTGAAAACGAACAACAGGATATAAATGGAAAGTCAGCAAGTAAATGATCCGGTTCTGAGCAATATTTATGCGAATGCATTCAATATACCGATTGAACTGGCGCGGATACTCGCTTATCGATTACCTAAATACGGTGAAGCGAGCAAGTTTTTAAAACCACAATTGAGTGACCTGCATGAACCAGATTTACTCCCGGATATTGCCGTTGTTTCCGATCGGTTAATGAATAAGATCCAAAAAAATGAGCCAATTCTGATCTACGGTCATGACGACCCCGATGGATTTACATCCGCCGCATTGATGTTTAAGACTTTAAAAGAGACATCGAGGGGAGAGGCACCTGAAATCCATGTATACATTTTTGACCGCGAAAAGGACGGCTACATTATAAATCCTGATATATTGAAAAAATTCCGGCGATCAGGCTGCAATACTATCCTGACCGTTGATTTTGGCATTAGCAGTGCAGAGAATTTTCGGATTGCCCGTGAGAATAATTTTGAATTGCTGGTTTGTGATCATCACGAAACCAAGCTGAATAGTTTTCCGATGCCGGCGATCGATCCAAAGCGCCCTGATTCGAAATATCCGTTCCGTGATCTTGCCGGTGTCGGGGTAGCGCTTAAACTCGCAATTTTTCTCTATCGTCAGATCCTTGGACTCAGCTCTGAAGAATTTTTTGCTCTGAAAAAAGAATTCTTGGCATTGGCAATGATCGGTACGATCGCCGATCGGGTAACGCTGCTGAATGAGAACCGGGTTTTATGTCATGCCGGGATCGATGCGGCAAATAAGATTTCTTACGGTTGGCTGCATGAATTCCAGAAAATAGCGACAATCGATTTCGGTCGGGTGATAAGTGAAATAATACCGACGATCGCGTCGGCTGCATACGTGGATCCACAAATGGCGATTGAATTACTGGTCAGCGATGAAACCGAGCGCATTCAGATTTTAGTCGCGGAACTTAAAGAAATGACCAGACAACGCCGCAGTAAGTCGGATGAGTTATTAAAGGAAGTACTTTTAACTGCCAAATTATATCCGAATTTGGCACTTTGCGTGGTCCCGTGCGTAGGTCAGCATTATCTGGGTTCAATCGCAGCCCGGGTCCGGGATCATTATAAGAGAGTTGCGCTTATTATTGGCATAAAAGATGACCGATGTCATGGTGAGTTACGTAGTACTGGTCTACATCTGCATGATATTCTTTCTCAGCATAGTGACCTTTTTATTGATTTTGGGGGTCATCAGAAAGCCGCCGGTTTTACTGCCGAGTATCGTGATTTAGAGCCGATCGTTGAGCTTATCACTAAAGCGATTGATTCTCAGACAAATATCATTGAACCTACGGTTCCCGTGCATCCTGAAGCGACAATCGCAAAAGATCGGATATCGGTGCTGCGGCCGATGCTGCCTTTTGGTGATGGTAATAAGCCCCCGCTATTGACAGACGGGGTTTCTCTCTATACAATTGACAACTGGCTGAATATTTCTGAGAAAGGAATATAAATGGCGAATCTCAATTATGCCGATAAAGAGTTGAATCTGAAAATCGTATACTATGGAACCGGATTATGCGGTAAAACAACCAATTTGAGGGTAATGTTTTCTACAATAAGCCCGGAGCGCCGGGGTAAAATGATGAGTCTTGCAACCGAACTCGATCAAACGCTTTTTTTTGATTTTTTGCCGGTCGATCTTGGAACGCTAAAGGGATGGAAACTACGTCATCACCTGTATACGGTACCTGGTCAGATATATTATAATGTCTCACGCAGACTTGTTCTCAAGAACGTCGACGGTCTGGTTTTTGTCGTTGATTCTCAGGAAGAACGACTGGATGAAAACATTGAAAGTTATAATAATCTGATCGACAATTTAAAAAGCTATGATCTTGATCTCAAAGATTTACCAATGGTCATTCAATATAATAAACGTGATTTACCCAACATAATGCCGATCAGCGATCTGCAACTATATCTCAACCGCGAAGGTTATACTTATTTCGAAAGCGTTGCGGTCAAGGGTATTGGAGTTTTTGACACCTTGAAGTCAGTTTGCCAAAAAACACTATTGAGGCAAGCCGAAAACCTACCGCAAATATAGTCGGCAATGTCCGATCCGTTGCACTTCCCAAAAATTAAACCGTGTTCTTGACTTCTTAAGATAGTTTCGCTATAATAATTTTGCTATGAACGAGTTAAAAGTGATTTCTATATCCAAGGAAAAAATCACTAAACTCGACGGTTTGATGGATATGTTTTGCTCTCAAGCAAATACAATCTGGGCGATTTTAGCCACCAATACCGGTCAATTGCTTGTTCAGCGGGGTTTTGTACATTCATTTGATGTTTTGGCAATATCAGCGCTTGCTTCAGGGGTTTTTAATTCTACGATGGAACTTGCTCGAATAATAGGTGAAAGAAATTTCAGCGAATTCCTGCAGGAAGGAAGAAGCTACAGCATTTATTATATTGGAGTCGACGATAATTATCTTCTGGTTTCACTTTTTGACGATCGCACCCTGCCTGGAGTAGTGAAAGTTGCCTGCGAGAGTTTTGCTGATGAAGCAAAAACAGTTTTAAAAGCAGAAGCATGAAGAGAAAACTGAATCTAGAAAATTTCTATGTTTATGACGGAAATAAAATAGCGATACTCGCGATCAAAAAGATCATTGAGTTCCCGGGTGAGCTTTTCAACCCGCTTTATATTTATAGTGCAACCGGTCTGGGCAAAAGTCATTTGTATTGGGCTTTGCACGATGAATTAAATAAAAAAATAAAGACGCTTTATTTTTCGATAAAGGATTTTGAGCAGTATTTGGAAAAAACAAAAATTTATGATACTCCTCTGATAATTGACGATCTTCAGTCCCTTGATGAACGCTTTAGCGAACTATTGCTTGGTTTAATCGATTCTTTTGTAGCGACCAATAGACAGATCTGTTTTTCGGGCAACGCAGCACCCCGTGAGTTGACAAAATTCGACAGCCGTTTATGGTCAAGGCTTGAAGGTGGATTGGTCTGCGATATTGTTGCGCCCAAGGAGTTCGCATTGGTCGAGTTGATTAAAAGGAAATCGGAAGAGCAGGGGATTTTACTGCCCGATGAGGTGTCGCTTGAGATCGCCCAGATCTCAACTGGCTCGATCCGGACGATTGAAGGTATGATCAATCGTCTGGTCGCTTATTCTTCGCTGGGTAATGTGCAGCTTGACAGCTCTAATGTGCGCATGATCCTGAAAGATTTCTATCCAAAAGGTATATATAGTCCGGTAAGTTCATTATTGGAAGAGTTGAAAAAGAATGCCAGCGAAGTTTTGCAGCAGGTCTCGGAAAGTATCGACGAACGCGGCGAATATCGTGAAAAGATCTATATATGGGAGATGAAAGGATTCGATACATCATCATTGAAACTTTTGATCGATAGCGACATCAATGATTTTCGAAGAGAATACGATGTATTTATAAAAAAGGTAGAAAAATTGATGGAATTGCAGAAAGAATATGGATCGATAGATTTCGGTGATCATCCCGACGAGGCAATGCAGATCGAATCAATGTTATTCTCGCCGGACCGTGTCGACGAGATCGAATCGATAATATCCGGATTGCGTAAGCCGGAAGTGAAAGAGGAACCAAAAGATCCTTTTGCCGGTCTGATCATCGGGAAGTGTAATGAAAATGCTTACCGCATTTACCATGAGCAAATAACTGTTGATCTGGGGGGGAAATTCAATCCTTTTGTTATATATGGTCAGGAAGGTTGCGGCAAGACCGTATTGCTTCAGGCAATATTAAATGATCTAAGCGCTCGCGATAAAAAAGTGATCATGATCGATCTTGCCGTTATTGATAATTTCGCTGAAGATACAAATGATTATGACGTTGTGCTTATCGACAATTTCAGTCGTTTTTTCAAAGGATCATCGGAAACCAAGAAAGAAGGCATTGAACACATCACTAATCTTCTTAGAACCGGTAAACTTGTGATTTTAAGTTCAGAGCCATTGACCGGGATTGATATGCCCGAAGAATATAAACAACTTTTTGACCTGGGATTAGAGGTTGAATTGGAAAAACCAAGTGCTGATGTTGTAACCGAGTTATTGAAGCAGCGCATTCCAATCGAAGAAGTCGAGATCATCGTTCAAGAAGGATTACCGGTCTTTAATAATTATTACGAGATCGGTGTTTTTGTTGAGAATCGGAAAGCTCCGGCAAAGGATGAAACTGAAACCGATCTGGTTCCGCTAGGCTTGCCGGGCGAGAAAGAAAAGGCTGATACGGTAGCCGAACCGGACGTCGAGAGCGGGTTAGATTGGGATAAGGATGAGATCTCGCAAGAAAGTGGAATTGATATTAAACAACCGTTAAAAAAACTACACGAAGAACGGTTGATAATTGAAGAGATCAAGGGTGAATTTGTTGAGGAGAATTTTTAAAAGATGGCAATAAAGGGATCTTTAACCGAAGCATCCTTACCTGATGTGATTCAACTGTTGGCTTATTCGACAAAATCGGGTTGCTTATCGGTGACTGATGGCCGAAATTTCGGCAATATTTTCATCAAGGACGGGAAAATAATATATGCAACAATTTTAAGTCGCAAACAACGTTTGGGTGATATTTTAGTTAACAAACAGATCATTGATAATGAGACTTTATCCCGCGCCCTGGAAATTCAGAAATCAGCACGAAAGAAAAAACTTGGCGAGATCCTGATCGAGCTGGGATCAATCGGCCGAGAGATGCTTGAAAAAGAGCTTAAGGACCAGATCGAACAAACAATATTCACAATGCTTACCTGGGAGAGTGGGTATTTCAATTTTGAAGCTGATCTATTGCCCTCACCCGAAGAGTACACGGTAGTTCTGTCGGCTCAAGAACTATTACTTGAGGGAGCACGTCATATTGATGAATGGCGTAAGATTGAAAACAAACTACCGTCTTTTGAAACCGTTCTTATCCGCCACGAAACGGATGCGAAGATCCCGTTGACCAATGAAGAGGCCAGAATAATCGAATTGATCGATGGCAGTCGCAGCATTGATGATATCCTTAAGTTATCAGATCTCGATTTCTTTGAAACCTGCCGAACAATCTACGGTTTACTTTCGGCCGGGTTCCTGGAAAAGCCCGAAAAGCCGCTTGAGAGCAAAAAAGTAACCGCGGATGCTACCGAATACAAGAATCTTGGATTTGCATTTTACAAAACAGAGATGTTTGATGAGGCCGAACGCGAGTATCGAAAGGTTTTAGAAATAGACTATCGAGATGCTGAGGCACTCTTTTATCTGGGAATGATAGAACTGGCGCGGGGGCAGTACAGTGCCGCCCGGGATAATTTTAACAAGGCGGCTGAGGTTGAACCGGAAAGGATCTCGTTATTGATTAATCTTGCTTATTTGAATACTAAGCTCAATGATTATGATACCGCTTCTTCATTCTTACAAAAGGGGTTGAGGCTGATGCCTGATAACCAGAAGATACGATGTAATCTGGGAAGAATAAAATATACAACTGGCAAGTTTGATGAAGCCGCGGTTATCTTCGAGGAGATAATGAAGAAGTCGCCGGAAATAATCACCCCTTATATATATTTACCGGTAATAATGCTGCATCAGGAGCGGCTTGATGAAGCGATCGAATTACTAAAAGCTGCTAATGACCGTTTTCCGAGGTTTTCATTTTTCTGTAATAATATGGCGGTAATCATCGAGGCGCTTGATCGACCTGAAGATGCGGAAAAGCTGTACCGGCAGGCGCTCGAGATCAATTCGAAAGACGAAAGGATAATCAAGAATCTCGCTGATTTCTACTATGAGGCGCAGATCCTTGGAGCAGCTAAAGAACTTTATGAGCGGATCACCGAGGAGAACCGTGATTGGCAAGTATTGTTCAAAATGGGTAATATTTATTTGCGTCAGGGTGATCAGAAAAATGCCTTATCATTCTGGGAGAACGCGCTAAAGCTAAACCCAAAGTCCGATATTGTGATTCGGAATATCGAAGTCCTAAGAAAAACTGGTGGAAAATAATTATCAAGACCTGTTAACCTATATTGAGGTGGAAACAGGTTTTCGATGCACAAATTATAAAGAGCGGCCACTAAAACGACGGTTGATGGTACGATTGCGTGCGCTCAACATAGAGAATTACGAAAAATATCTATTATTCTTAAAACAGCATCCCGAGGAACTCAAAACTTTGCTCGATGTCCTAACGATAAATTTATCTTATTTTTTTCGAAATCCGGAGACCTTTGATTTTATTAAGCAGAGAGTAATTCCAATACTCAAACAAGAAAGCGGATCGTTAATCTTCTGGAGTGCGGGATGCGCAAAAGGCGAAGAGCCATATTCGCTGGCAATAATGGCGGGCGAGGCGGGATTGCTGGAACGGACAACTATCTATGCAACCGATATCGATAGTGTCGCTCTGGACAGGGCGCAACAGGGGAGATTTCAAAATCTATCTTTTCAGTTCCTGGATGCCCATTTGAAGGATGAATATTTTATTCCAGACAAAAATTGTTTTGTGATAAAAGAAAAGATCAGGCAGCATGTTATTTTTAGAAAGCATGATATTTTTGAGAAATTTCCTTTTGGGTACTGTAATTTGATCATGTGTCGTAATGTGCTTATATACCTGGATCGGAATGCTCAGTCAGTAATCATCAACAATTTTTATGAGCAGCTCAAGGAGAAAGGTTTTTTGGTTCTTGGAAAAGTAGAACTTTTGATTGGTATTCTATCGATCAAACGGTTCAATGTGATTAGCCGGAACGAACATGTCTATCAGAAAGGTCATTATGCAGAAAGCTCTTGATACAATAGATTGATGGGCAATGGAATCATTGAGAGTCGGGATCGGCGAGGTGAAGGTTGCTGATGGAGAAGCCAAGTTGGTTACATATGGTATTGGGTCATGCGTGGCGATTATTTTGTATGATCCGGTGATCAAGGTCGGAGGTTTTGCTCATTGTCTGCTGCCTTTTGGGGATGGTCCAGAATTGAAATATCCTCGTAATGCGATCAATGCGATGCTCAAGGCGATGATTGATAAAGGCGCGCAGCAGAAGCGTATAATTGCTAAAATTATTGGTGGTGCAACTATGTTCGAGGGTTTTGAAAGGCACAGCATCGGCAAGCGTAATGTCGCCCAGAGCCGCAAGATACTTGAAGAATTGGGTGTTGCGGTAGTTGCCGAAGATGTTTTCGGCGATCATGGTCGATCAGTAGAGTTAAATCTGGGAACTGGTGAAGTCAGGGTCCATTCTTACCGGCATGGAGAAAAGATATTATGATTTTAATTATTAAGATACGATGAAGACAAAAATCCTGGTGGTTGAAGATTCGATACTTATGCAACGTGTTATCGGTGATATCATTGCATCAAGCGATGAATTTGAAGTATGTGGATTCGCACGTGATGTTACTGAAGGTTGGGCAAAATTCAATAAGACCTCGCCCGATCTGGTAACGCTTGATTTCGAGTTGCCGGGGGAGAATGGATTATTACTGTTGGAAAGAATAATGAGCACGAGACCGGTGCCGGTCCTGATGCTTTCTGCTCATACCAAAGAAGGAGCAGAATTGACAATAAGATCGCTGGAATTGGGTGCGATCGATTTTTTTACGAAGCCATCAGGTCCGATATCGATTGATCTATATAATTACAAAAAAGAATTGCTTGACAAAATCAGCGCCGCGCGGCAAGCCCGGATTCCTGAAGTTCTTAAAAGAAAGGTCGTTCGGCAAGCTGATACTTTTCAGGATGTATATATCGCCATTGCAGCATCGACCGGCGGCGTGCGAGCCTTGAATTATATTATACCATCGCTGCCGGCTAAAAGTGGTCTGAGGGTTATAGTCGTGCAGCATATGCCAAAGTTCTTTACCGCCAGCCTTGCTCAGCATCTCAATGAACGTTCCAGTATGGTTGTAAAAGAAGCTAAGAATAATGATATGATCCTGTCAGGCGAAGTGCTGATCGCACCGGGCGGTTTTCATATTGCCGTTGATCGCGAGGGCCGAAAGATTGTATTACTCGATTCTCCGTCGCGTCACGGCGTCAAGCCATCGGCCGATGTGCTGTTTGAATCGATGGCATTTGTCTTTAAGGAAAAAGCAGTTGCGGTGGTTCTTACGGGCATGGGACATGACGGTGCGGCTGGTGCGATTGCAGTAAAAAAACAAAAAGGAACGGTGATCGTGCAGGATCCCAGTGATGCCGTCATTGGCGGTATGCCTCAATCAACGATCAATGCAGGCGTCGCCGATTATATATTACCATTAGCTAGTATCCCGGATAGAATAGTCGATTTTATCAAAAAGAAGGAGTGATGCAGGATAATTATCATGATTTGCGTAATAAACTCGATCAATTGAAAAAAAAGATAAAGGAATTCAAACCTCAGGATGATAAATCGATCAGCGATGAGATCCGGGAGATTTACGTCGAGATCGCGAACGCATTGCGCATGTACGAGCAGATGCAAGATGAATTAAGAAACGCGGCCCATGATCTAAAAAAGCGAAAATCGTCGCAAACCGATGTGGGACGTTTCTATTCTTTTGTCAAATCGCGGACGTCGGCCGAGCTGGACATTGCTACTTTGCTTGACCGGGCATGGAATCTGATCGTAGTCGAGGATTATGATGCGGCGGTCAAGGTCCTAAAGAAAAGCCTGGATATCGATCCCAAAAACGTTAAGGCACTTGGTTTGATGGGCTTGGCGCAGATGCATAAAGGAAATTATGATCAGGCAATGTTGTTTTTCCAGCAGGTTCTTACGGCTGAGCCGAACAATTTCTTTGCGCTTAATAATCTTGGGTACATTTGTTATAAGAAAGGCATTTGGGGAGAGTCGATCGAACATCTGTCAAAAGCGGCAAAACAGACGAAGGATCGCATGGCTGCCCTTTATGCTAACTATTATCTCGGTCTCGTCTATCTTGAGCGAGCAATGATCCCGGATGCAGTACGTTTTTTTGAAGCCTCACTAAAGATCGGTCCGAATCTTCAGGAAGCATATTACCATCTTGGTATTGCTGAAACCAAACGCTATGAATTTAAGAAAGCTATAGAGTATTTTGAAAAGGGTGTTGCGATCGATCCGGACAGCAAATTTGCTCGAACGTCAAAGGATGAGATGGATAAGATAAAGCCCCTGGTCGATCCCAAGAAAATCCTTAATATCAGGACCGAACAAAAAAATGGTGACAAAGAAGAGCTCGCATAAAGTTCCACTGCAGGAAAAAATCAGAATAAAAGGTTTTATTGAAAGATTGACTAAAAATGTTGGTGACGATATTTACCGAAAATCATCCGCCCAAAAGCATGTGAAATTTAAGAGTGAGATCGATCTGATAACGCGGTTTGATCGTTCGTCACAGCGGCAGATAGTGACCGCCCTGCGGCGTGAATTTCCAGGTTTTGGGATACTGAGTGAAGAGGGACTATGCTATAAAAAAGATGCACCGATCCGATGGATAATCGATCCCCTTGATGGGACTACTAATTTTGTTCATGGGTTACCGATATGGTCGATCACGATCGCATTAGAGATTTTTGGAAATGTTATTGTCGGTATCGTGTATGACCCTACCCGCCGTGAAATGTTTAGCGCGATCAAAGAAAATGGAGCCGCCATCAACGGTAAATACATTCGGGTATCATCAGTAAGATCGCTTGACCGGGCACTGCTCGTAACTGGATTTCCCTATGATATCAGGAGGAGTAAAAAGGATAATCTAAACCATTTTAACCAGTTCGCAAAAAAAGCTCAGGCAGTTCGCCGGTTAGGATCGGCCGCGCTTGATCTTTGTTATACGGCCTGTGGTCGTTTTGACGGTTATTGGGAAATAAAATTATCGCCGTGGGACCAGGCGGCTGGTTCGCTGATCCTTAAGGAAGCAGGGGGGAGGATCACTGATTTTAATAACAATAAGTTTGATATTTATGGTGATGAAGTACTAGCTACGAACGGGTTGATACACAAACAGATGCAAAAGCTCTTAAGATATGGACAAAAAAAATCATAGGTCAAAGGCGAATTTCAGTCCGACCGCGTAACGACGCGGTTGATAAAAAAGGCCATCAAAAACCTCATCCTGAAAGCTACTAATATTATTAATGATAAGAAAAATTTCAGAGAATTTGATCCGGAATCCGATCCTGGTTGAGGCTGTGAACCACGGTGAAAGTTCGTTTTCAAAGCCGGGGCGTCGCGGATAGTATCTCAGCATTATTTCGGTAAAAGAGTGTGATAGGGTTATTGAAAATGTATCATCGATCGAATATCGAGGTCGATATGTAATAGTGCTATCGCTCCAATAATAACCAACGCCGACGCTGTTCTTAATATTACATCTAGTACTGGATTTTATTGTGTTTACAAGATTGATCATCAGATCGTTGTTTTGCATCTCAGGTATTGAAGCGTGGCGAAGATAACGGTTCCAGGTTGGATAGCACTGCCAGTAGGCATAAGTGTTATTGATGATCAAAGACTGACCTAAGATCTTGAATTTGCAGAAGGTGTTCAAACGAATGTCCAGACTCTCACTTGGTGCGGGATAGGAGAAGTATCCGGGCGAATTTATATCGAGATACGTTTGAAAGGTTTGTTCAAAAATACCTGATTCGATCTTTTGACCAATCACAAATCCTGGTTCAACGTATTTTATCTCAAGTCGCGGCGATGGAAAATTCGCAGGAAAAGAACTGCTCAATTCAATAAAAAAGCTGCCGATTCTGATATTGGTAAAACTGTATCCATAAGTACGATCATCGAGTCGTGTCAATATGCCGATACAATAGGGGAATTTCAGACGGTCAAAAATGATCGAGAAACTTGCCTCTAATTGCCGATGATGATCGCTATTTATAAACCAGTTATCAGCCATGACCTGACCCGACAGCAATGACCAAGGTAAATAATAATTAAGGGTGCAGCTGGCTTGTGAATTCAAATAAGTTCTATTTCGAGCATAATACATCGCAGTGACCGAAGGTTTTAACCAAAAATTATGCGTAATTATGTGCTGATTCACGTTCAATGTAGCACGATCAGTTGTATCCCAGTCCAAGTTATGATCGTATATGGCCTGCAGATCGAAATACCCCATTTGAAACCTTAGCATGCCGCCATAATGATCAAGACCATATCCTTCGATTGTTACATGATCACGTTCCTGGGGTATCCATAGTCTAGGTTCAGGGAAAACTACTTTCGATAGATCGGGTAATGGCAAGGTTGGATCAAAAAAAATAATATACAGGATCAGTAACATATTTTTACGATCATATATATATTATCGTCGGTCAGGTCCATTGGTCCTGCTCAATAGTCGAGCGATATTGCGCTTAAAAGGAGGTTTAATGATTCCGCGTTCGGTTATGAAGGCACTTATTAAATGATTGGGCGTTACATCAAATGCCGGGTTCGATATCATCGCCTGGCTGGCGACAATACATTTTTTATTAAAAAAGGTTATTTCATTATGTCCGCGCTGCTCGATCGGGATCGATGAACCGTTTTTTATCTTTAAATCAAAGCTTGACCGCGGCGCCGCAACGTAGAATGGAACTCCATGTGCATTTGCGATAATTGCCAGTCCCTTACTGCCAATCTTATTAGCAGTATCGCCATTGCTCGCGATTCGGTCAGCACCGATAAATATCATCGACATTTTAGGCATAAAATGAGCCGCCATATTATCACAGATGATATGTGTTTTGATCTGATTTTTGGTCAATTCCCAGGAAGTCAAGCGACTGCCTTGCAGCAATGGTCTGGTCTCGCAGGCAAAAACCTCAATTTTTTTCTTATGCTGTTTTGCCGTATATATAATGCCAAGAGCGGTGCCAATACCTGTGGTCGCTAGAGCACCGGCATTACAGTATACCATTATGTTCGCCGCCGATGGTATTAATCGCACGCCAATACGACCAATCGTAAGACAGGAATCCTTGTCTTCTTTTTCGATCAAGAGAGCTTCATGTAACAGCGCCGGATATAGCTCATCGCTAACTTGGGCACGTTCTTGCATCCGGTGAAGTGCCCAGGAGAGGTTTACTGCGGTCGGCCGGGCTTTGGCGATTGATCGAATCGCCGAATTCACCTTTTTCATGCTGTCATTGCGGGAAGCTATTACCACTCCGTAAGCGGCGGCGACGCCGATCAACGGAGCTCCTCTTACTTTTAGCTGTCGAATCGAATTGATAACATCATTTACAGTTTTAAGACGGATATAGGATTCGCGTACCGGTAATCTGGTTTGATCCAATATGATCAAATGATTTTTTTCTGGATCATATTCAACGGTCCGGAATTTTGCGATCATATTTTAGATACTGATGCCGTTATGCTGTTTTGCTGATTGTATCGTATTAAAAAGCAACATCGTTATGGTCATGGGTCCAACACCGCCGGGAACAGGCGAGATCGCGCTTGCCTTTTTGCTTACCTCTTCAAAATCAACATCACCGATCAGACGAAAACCACTTTTTTTGCTGGGATCCGGGATCCGGTTGACTCCAACATCGATGACAACGGTTCCTGCCCGCACCATGTCGGCATTTACCGTATGGGCACGTCCTGCGGCGACTACTAATATGTCGGCTTGCCGGGTTAGATCGGTCATGTTCTTGGTGCCGGTATGACATATTGTGACGGTAGCGTTCGCTAGGGCTTTTTTCTGGATCAGTATCATTGCCAGCGGTTTTCCAACGATATTGGAGCGACCGACAATCACGACGTGTTTGCCAGCGAGCTCAATATTATTGCGGACCAGTAGTTGTTGTATCCCGTGGGGAGTACAAGGAAGAAAACAAGGAGCACCGATCATCATCTTGCCAATATTTACCGGATGGAATCCATCAACATCTTTTTCCGGATCGATCGCGTATAATACTTTTGTTTCATTGATATGAGAAGGCAGGGGAAGCTGCACAAGGATGCCATGGATTTGCGGGTCAGAATTCAATTTTTTGATCAGATTAAGCAGATCGGCTTCAGGTAGATTCGCGTCATAGCGGTACTCATGAGAATCAATGCCGATCTCGGCACAGGCTTTTTCCTTAGCTGTGACATAGGATA
>Ga0154645_1074_pt1 | contig 13248 bp, 10 predicted proteins | sample Rifle2008BG13ft_FD_116074 | JGI IMG/M metagenome (GOLD analysis project Ga0154645, IMG submission 116074) | candidate division WOR-3 bacterium RBG_13_43_14
CGCCGACCGCAAGCATATATTTTAGCAACACATCACCTTTTACTGGCAGCCATTTCTTTATATGCTGTATCAGTTCCACCTGTTCTTGCACCCGCCCCAACCAGGTTAGCGATATAACTTCAGTGATACCGAGCTTTAAAGCCGAATAGTGCAAATCATTTTTTTCAAGTCTTATCCTCAAACTACGCGCTTTTTTTCGGTATTCTGGAAACGGTATTTTACCGAAAGCTCTAAGTAATGTCTGAGCTTCGTTTATTATTGGTGAAGGCATTTTGCTGGTTAATAAAAATAATGCGTCACGCGCTAAAGAAATATTGTTATTGCTGATCAATCCATATTCACGCCAAATAGTCCAGATGGCGTTCTTTGAAACCTTAATGCTCTGGGTTTGAAGCTTGTTTTGAGCATCACTGATAGTCGATCCTGGATCAGCTTCTTTGATGCAGGCAATTCTGAGTTCGGTTTCTTTGCTGGTCTTATTCCAGGGTATGCGCATATGCTCGCGATCCAGTGCATTAACACCACCGGAATTGAACCATTTTACCCAGCGCCAGAGCGTTACTGTTGAAATCCGGTATCCTTTTGCCACCTGGCGTAATGATCTATTATTATCTAAATAATACATTACAATATTATGCCGGTGTTGTGCTTTTGTATTCACTTTGCAGGGAAATTATAACAAAAAAAATAAAATTGTCAATGACCAATTCAGTCGGGTGGGCAAGAGATTATTCATCAACATTTTTTTGACTTTAAATATGTTCGCGGTCATACATGAGAAAAATTATAATTGGTCAACGGAGGAAAACATGAACATGTTTTTAATGTTTTTAGTATATATGTTAACCTCAACCACAACGATTGCAGATAATGCCGGGATCAGACGGGGTAAGAATTATATTGATGATGGCAGAACCAACAAGCAATCACATTTCGCTTTGCCAGCTTTTAACGGTGCTGCCGTACTTATCGATTCATCTGGAAATGGTTATTCAGCCTGGACTCAAACTCAGGAATGTCTGGCATACAATCCCACAATCGGTGGTCTGCAATTTGTTTGTCGGGGCTATAGCATCCCAACTGGTATATTAAATGTGCATCGAACTGATTCAATTTTTTCTTACTGGATACATGATCCGGCGGTATATAACCAGGAATACGGACCAGCAAGATATCCACATTCAATAAACTCTGGATATTTATGTTTTCCTGTTCTACCAGGCCTCATGATCGCCATGCAATTAGGGGGTGCAATCGAAGATATTGGACCAGGAGATCTTGACGTATACAGAGTGATCGGCACGCAAGTTGCGAACAGTAATATGCTTTTTATTGGTTGTGATCAGAATAATGAAATAATTTTCCGTTTAATGACCCCAGATCTTCAAACCCCCGTCAACCAAGGTACCATTGCATATGACTGTGGATTAATAGGATTTGATTATAATGATACGCTTGGATATATCTTCTATTGTGACGATAGTCTAAATATTTATTATCGTAGAATCAATGCTTCAGGTGGATTTAGTCCTGAAAGTATTTACAATATGGTCTGGCCTGAACCATATACTATTAACGTGACGCTCTTAACCCAATGTGCAGTCACTGATTCTGGTAAACCGATTCTTGTTTTTGACAATCTTAACGGCGAAGATCCGACTTACCCGTGTTCTAGCAAGGTCTACGTTTCCATTGCATCTGGTCAGCCATGTATTGAAGTTTCAAATTCATCGCATTGTTTTTATCCAACGATCACTGCAAGCGGTAATTATGTCATTGTCCTTTTCCATAGCGCGCGCTCAAACAGCGGCCAAGACTCGTTAGCCTGGTTTGATTTAAAAGCAGCAGTGTCACCTACGCAGGGACAAACATGGAGTAATGTCATCAATCTGACCAACATGCTGACCAGCCGTCCAGGTCTTGCTCAGTTATCGAAACGATTTGCCGCCAATCTTGGACGCTTTTACTATTTTTACGGTATTAACATGGTCAATAATCATGATCCGATCTGGCATTGCTGGCGCGATCCTCAAGGACTTGATCCGCATGCCTGGTACGTGGGCTGGCATGAAATAGAAACCGGGATCACGGAAGAGCAGAAACACGATGTTGGTGCACAGAATGCCATGCTAACAGCATATCCAAACCCGTTCAGTAAACAGACTACTATTCACTATGAACTAAGAACTAGGAACTATGAAGAAAAAGATAAAACACCCACAATCCGCATCTATGATGCATCTGGCAGATTGGTTAAACAATTCACTCAATTACCTAATGACCAATTACGCAATTACCAAATCAACTGGGATGGTAAAGACGATAGCGGTCGTGATATACCTCCCGGTGTTTATTTCGTGAAATTACAGGGTGAAAATCTGGCTGATATTGACAAAATGATAAAAGTGAAGTAGATTAGATAGTAATACTGGAGGAAATATGAGTACATTAATCGTAATTTTTACATCAATATTAGTCTCTGCGACCACTATCAATCATGACGCGCAGCCCGGACGTAGCAAGGCCTTTATTGACAATGGATGCAGATCCAATGAACCGCATTTACCCCTATCTATTTTTGATCGCGCTGCGGTTCTTGTTGACTCCGCCTGCCCATATTCTGCCTGGACACAGGCACAAGAGTGTCTATCCTATAGCCCTTTTAACGATGGATTACAATTCGTATGCCGATCACATTACACCTTTGGTCTAAATGTTCATCAAACAACAGGTACATTTTCATTCTGGATATACGATCAGCCATATTATCAGAACATGGCTCGTTATCCAAGTTCCTGTGCCACTAGCGGACCTCACATATGCTATCCTGCACTTGAAAATTTGAATTGGGGTATAATGAGTGCTCAATACGAATCTGGCGGCTGGTGGAGCAGCTTCTGGGATACAACTGTATCCTTCGGAGATCTCAATGTCCACAAAGTGATCGGAAAACAATTGTCAAATGGCAACATGCTTTTTATTGGCTATACAGACACAGATATGATAAAATATTGCACAACCAGTCCGAACCTGCAAACAGTAATCGATTCAGGTACGGTCGCTTCAGGCCTTAATTACTGGGGTTTTGACTGCAATGGCGGCACCGCCTATATGTTCTATTATGATGCCTCGTTGAACGTTTTTTATCGTTCGACTACGGACGGTGTTACCTGGACTCCTCAGACACAGTATAATATTATCTGGCCTGAACCTTACACAAACAATTTGTTATTCTGGCAGCAGGTAGCGGTCACTGATGCCGGTAATCCGATCCTTGTTTTTGATAATCTTGATAATGATGATTATTCTGGTGGAACTTATCCGTATTTGAGCAAAGTCTATATATCAATTGCATCCGGACAACCATGTATTGAAGCTTCATCCCCTTATACAAGATCATGGTATCCAACGGTCGCGACCAGCGGCAATTGCGTTGTTGTTCTCTATCATGTAGCTCGGGCTTCGAGCGGTATTGATTCACTGGCATTTCAGGATGTTATTGCCGCCGTATCAAATAATGGCGGCAATAGTTTCACTGAATATATCAATTTAATCTCCATATTAACCAACCGACCTGGGCTTGCCCAGTTATCGAAACGATTGGATCTAACACGAGGCAATTTTTTCTATTTCTATTGCACTGATCAATTTATAAATCATGATCCGATATGGCATTGTTGGAGAGATCCTGAAGGTTTGGATGAAGCGTATTATTATGTCGGATGGAATGAATTTGACTCCGGCCTCGAGGAAGAGCAGAAACAGGACGTCGGCGTGCAAAACGCAATGCTCAAGGCATATCCGAATCCATTCCTTAAACAAACTGATATTCGATACATGATGCAGGATTCACGATGCACGATAATGGAAGTTTTTGATGCTGTAGGGCGAAATGTCAAATCATTTGATCTTGGATCATGTATCATGAATCATGAATCAGTAATCACCTGGCATGGTGACGACGACAACGGTCAAGAGCTCCCACCCGGCGTTTATTTTGTGAAATTGCAGGGAGAAAACCTGACTGCCATTGACAAGCTGATCAAAGTCAAGTAGATTTTTATACTGGAGGAAATGTGAGTACATTGATCGTAATTTTTTCATCAATATTAATCTCAGCGACCACTATCAATCATGACGCGCAGCCCGGTCGCAGCAAAGCGTTTTTTGATAAAGATCGATTAAATACTGAACCGCATCAACAAATAACAGTTAGTGATGGACCTACAATACTTATTGATTCATCTGGAAATGGTTATTCAGCTTGGACTCAAACTCAGGAATGTCTGTCATACAATCCCACAATCGGTGGTTTACAATTTGTTTGTCGCGGGTATTCACCAACTGGTATATTAAATGTGCATCAAACGAATAGCACCGGTTCTTTCTGGGTTCATGACTACGCTGTGTACGATCAGGAATATGGTCCTGCCCGTTATCCTACATCCTGTGCTACTGACGGACCGCATATTTCAATGCCGGTTCTAGACCCAGCAGCCTGGGGATATATGGTTGCCGAGTATGAAGAAGGCGGATGGTGGAGTCAATTCTGGGCATTGCCCGAAGACGTTGGACCGGGTGGTCACGGCATTCATAAGGTGATCGGCAAGCAGCTTAGCAATGGCAATATCCTTGTTGTTGGCTATACCGACACTGACGAAATTTATTATCGTACGATGAGCCCTGATCTACAGACAACCATCGCTTCGGGCACGGTCGCTACTGGTTATTATTATTGGGGTTTTGATTGCAATGGTGGCGTTGCTTATATGTTCTATTATGATGCTTCTCTCAATATTTACTATCGTTCAACCACAGATGGTATTACCTGGACTGCTCAGCAATCCTATAATATGATCTGGCCTGAGCCTTATGCTAATAACTTAATTTTCTGGACCCAGATGGCGGTCACTGATGCCGGCAACCCAATACTAGTTTTTGATAATCTTGATAATAATGATTATCAAACTGGAACCTATCCGTATTTGAGCAAGGTTTACATTTCAACTGCGTCAGGTGGAGCCTGCGTTGAGGCTTCTGCGCCTTACACAAGATCCTGGTATTCTACGGTCGCGACCAGCGGTAATGTAGTTGTTGTTATGTATCATGTCGCCCGCGCATCAAGCGGAGTTGACTCGCTTGCATTCCAGGATGTTGTCGCCGCCGTGTCGACCAATGGCGGAGTATCATTCGGCAGCCATATAAACCTCACTTCATCATTGACCAATCGACCGGGTCTTGCCCAGCTTGCCAAGCGTCTCGATCTTACTAATGGTAATTTCTTCTATTTCTATGGTATCAATACAGTTGTTAACCATGATCCGATCTGGCATTGCTGGCGTGATCCAGAAGGACTGGATCCTCATGCCTGGTATATTTATGATCCGAGCGATGGTATCCACGAAGATCAGACGCTTGAAACTGGCAAATCGAATGCAATGCTTACTGTCTATCCGAACCCATTTATTCAAAAGACCAACATTCGATACATGATGCAGGATTCACGATGCATGATAATGAATATTTTTGATGCGGCCGGGCGATCCGTGAAATCATTTGATCTTGGATCATATATCATGAATCATGGATCAGTAATCACCTGGCACGGTCTGGACGACCACGGCCAGGAGTTGCCCCCGGGTGTTTATTTCGTGAAATTACAGGGAGAAAACCTGACTGATATTGATAAGGTAGTCAAAGTAGAATAATCCATAATCCCCCTTATTCCCCCTTTATTAAAGGGGGAAATCGTGGCATCAGATATTCCAATCCGGATATTCTTTTTTCAAAAATTCCAATGATTGCTCGGTCATTAAAGCATTATTCAATTCTTCAAGAGCCTATCCTGACGAAAATCAGGATTTCTGAAATAAATTCAGCATGACAACTTGCGCTTATCCATCTTTTTCAGTGTTCTCAGGGTATCTTCTTGACAGAATAATAATTGCCAATATAATCCAATAACAATGAAAATCGGTGTGCTCAGCGATTCCCATCATGAACTTGAAAACGTAAACGATGCTGTAATTTTTTTAAAGAAAAACGGCGCAAAACTCATTATTCATCTGGGCGATGATTATAATGATCTTGATAATATCTGTGATGAACATGCGATCCGGGTGCCAGGTTTATATTGCGACGCCTATTTAAAATCATATGTTCCCAATCGCCGTATCGAGGAGATCGAAGGATGGACAGTGCTGCTTACCCACACGCCCGAATCCACGCTCGACGATTTACCTGACGACCCGCATCCGGAAGATCTGATTAAGAATCAAGAGATCGACATTATGCTCTATGGTCACACTCATACCCCGGAAATTAAAATGGAAAATGATATTGTTTATATTAATCCCGGTCATTTAAAGAAAGAAGATAAAAAAGGGCATCCCGCAACTTTTGCCCTGATCGACATGAGTGAACACAAATTATTTATTACCATATACAAATTATCTGACAAATCCGTATTAAAAGAACAAAATTTCGGCAAAGAATAATACCCCCCCACCTGGGGACGGTGCTTGACATTTTTGACACGAAAACCTGATCTCAACCATACGTAATATCACAAATAATTGACAACAAACGGAAATTCAATATCATATTGTGAAAAAGGGGTTAAAACATAGGAGGTTATATGAGACGTGCACGAATCACCTTCATTAACGCTTATCATCATGTTATGAACCGTGGTTTAAACGGTTGTGACATTTTCTTTGATTCGAAATCAAAATTGTTTTTCCTTAATCTACTCTATAACAGGATTATTAAATATAAAATAAAGCTTTTTGCTTTTTGCATTATGAACAATCATTATCATCTCATCATTCAGAATTCATCTGGTAAAATGGCTGAATTCATGAAACAATTGAATGGCGAATATGGTCAGTATTACCGGCTAAGAAAGGGTGGTCGAGGTTATGTATTTCAAAATCGTTATAAATCAACACTAATCCAGCATGACAAATATATGAAAATGTGTATAGTATATACATTACTGAATCCTATAAGAAAAGGAATTATAGATAACCCTTTTCAGTATAAATGGTCGAGCATCCAATTTTACTATACCAAAAACAGTGTTCCAATTGACAGCGACTTTGTTGAGCAATTATTTAAAACAAAACAACAGATGACCTACTGGTTAGATCATTGGAAACATCGTAATATCACCGTTAAAAGAACCCGGTTTGGCGATGTTGTAGCAGATGATGATTTCTTTAAAGAAGCAATAATGAAATTCAACCGTCGAATAGAATTAGACAACACAGACGCTGCCCGCATGCGATCGGATGATCTTTTATTTAAGCCAATAGATGCTTTAATTGAAAATTTAGAAAAGAAATATAAGGTAAAAATTAAGAGTACAAATCACAGTACGGATGTAAAAAAGCTCATTGGTGTGTTATTGGTAGAATTGAAGGACAATGCTGGATTAACTTACCGTGAAATAAACAGCCTGCCAATTTTTAAACAGTATAAATACAATTCCCTAGGACAGATATATAAGCGAACGAAATATAATGTCAAAAATGTCAAGCACCGTCCCCGAAGGATGGAGGATGGACGGGGTCGACGAGATTCGAACTCGCGACCTCCTGCGTGACAGGCAGGCGTTCTAACCAAACTGAACTACGACCCCGTAATTTGGAAATTATACTTTAAAAAAAGATTTAGTCAATATCAAACCAGTAATTCGCCGATCTGAACTGCATTCAACGCTGCGCCTTTGCGTATATTATCGGCAACGATCCACATTGCCAGACCATTCTCAAAGACCAGGTCTTTTCTGATCCGGCCGATAAAAACCAGATCGCGGTTGACCGAGAACAAAGGCATTGGATATTTGTCGTCGGTTTCAAAAAGTTTGATTCCGGGCGCATCTTTCAGCATTTGCTTGGCCTCATCCGGAGTTATCGGCTGTTCGAAATCAACTGATACCGCTTCACTATGGCCGATCATAACCGGGATCCGAACGCAGATCGCGGTAACCTGTATTGTTTCATCATCAAAGATCTTTCTGGTTTCATTGACCATTTTCATTTCTTCGGTGGTATAGCCAAGCTCATCAAAACTTCCGATCTGGGGAATTACATTGTTGGCGATCGGATAAGCAAACACACTGCCTTCATATTTATCGACCATTTGCTGCATTGCCATACACTCGGTCTCATATTTCAATTCGGTGATCGCATCCCGGCCGTATCCCGAAACTGATTGATAGGTAGCAACAAATATTCGCTTTATTTTCCGCGCTTTATGCAGAGGGTAAAGAGCGACAACCATTTGTATAGTGGAACAATTGGGATTAGCGATAATACCTTTGTGGTCTCTCGCTTTTTCCGGATTCACCTCGGGTACGATCAACGGAACCTCAGGATCCATTCGATAGGCATTGGAATTATCGATGACCACGCCTTTACCCTTGAACTGCGGGATTATTTCCCGGGACAGATCCGCATCCAGACAACCAAATACGATATTTGCTTTTTTAATGAGTGGGTCCAAATCATTACTGATTTCAATCTCATTATCCTTAAAAAATCTGGTTTGCCCTTCACTGCGTCCGGACGCGAACAGAAATAGTTCTTTGACCGGAAAGTTTCTCTGCTCGAGTATCTTTATAACCTCTTCACCGACCAAACCGGTAGCACCTAACACAGCAACATTTTTCATATACTAAATATACAAAAAAATAGTACTTAGTCAATCAAAATATGACCTGTTTTAATCACCTTTTCTCTTTTTCGCGGATTATGTTTGCGGATTACGGTCTACGGCTATCTGTAACCTGTCATCGGTCAACTGTTACAGAGTCGCCCAGACAGTACAGAAATCCATCATGTGAACCGCAATATATTCTACCTCCGACCACCAATGGCGTTGCATTGATATTAGCTCCAGTCGGAAATGACCACAGCAGATCGCCGTCGATCGACAGGCAATATAATTTTCCGCTGCGCGAACCAACCACGATCGCCGAATCACTGACACACGGTGAACTCCATATCCCTCCATCAGTTCTGAATTTCCATATAACTTTTCCTGAATCTGCGGTCAGGCAGTAAATACGACCGTCGCCCGAACCTAAGTAAACTCTTCCATTGGTCAATGCCGGCGTTGTAATAACCCTGCCTTTGGCCTTGTATTTCCAATAGACGCTGCCCGTATGCCGATCAAGACAATAAAAAACTCCGGCTTCGCACCCGACATATAATGTATCGCCCATGACCACCGGCGATACATCAGTATCCGACCCGGTTTTAAATTGCCACAATACCGACCCGTTGACTCGGGATAGACAATACAAATAGCCGCGCGAAGACCCGGCATAAAGTACTGAATCGATCACTGCAACCGATGATTCTACTGAACCCGCAACTTTAGTTTTCCAGATAACCTTGCCGCGGTCAGCAGTAAAACAATAAATATAATGGTCCTCACCGCCGACATATATTGTATCATTAATTATACAGGGTGATGAATCCATATCATTGCCGATTAATGTTTTCCAGACCAGTGAACCATCGGCAAGATCAACGCAATGCAGATGATTATCGCGAGAGCCGAAATAAACTTTGCGTTTATATATGGTCGGCGAGCATTTTATTGAATGCCCGCATTTGTATTTCCATATTATCGTGCCGGTATTTTTATTCAAGCAATATAGATAACTATCACTGGAACCGATTATCAATGTATCGCCCCATATCGCCGGCTGACCGCTCCAGGCAATGCCGCGCCAGACCGCTTTTGGATCAACACCTCTTTTTTCCTTGGTCCCTTCTAAAATATAGCCGGTTTCAAATTTCCAAAATAACACCGGGGCCCTGGTCACTTTACCAGAACCACAAAAGGTATGGTATTGATTTCCCCGGAACATAGTCACCGATCCTTCGGGCGGCAGTAGCGTATCTGCCGGTATTGCAGTATCAGCTGGTTTGGGTTTTTTGCAGGTTGGAAAAATAATTGAAAAAAAAAGTAAGCTACAAAAGAGTGTTCTCTTAATCGCCTTGATCAAGCACTTTAGGTCTGGGCAGTATATAACCTTGATCGTTTATCAAAGGGCATGTCTCGGGAAAATCATCCTCGCACAAGCCCTGCATCAGTTTTGCTGCCCGGGCTAATGAATCATACTGTAAATATTGGTAAGTTCGCTGCAGGGCTGAAATTATCTGCCCGTGCATAAAAGTCCCAACCGTATCCATCGTCACTTTCAATATCGGAGCATACCCTCTTTCATCGCCAAGATTGAAACCCCAGGTAAAAAAATTACCCAGGCTGTAGGCGATCATACGGTCTTTATATATTTCGAGCGCTCTCGGCACATGCGGCCCATGCCCCCAAACGCAATCGGCCCCGCTATCGATCACGGCGTGTGCGAATTTAACGACATTACCACGAGGCCAGCCCATATAATACTCAAATGTGTCGGCGGTATGCAAATACTTCACACCCTCACCGCCGCCATGGAACGAAACGATGACAATGTCATTTTCTCGCGCCACATCAGCAACAAACTCTTGAGCTTTTTCTATCTCAAATATCATATCGGCATTGGGTGATGTAGCAAAGGACATAACCGCAACCGTTGTTCCCCTGATATCGATACGGGCAATTCGACTATATGCTCCGCAGTATTTCAAACCGGCATCGGTAAGTGCTTTGATCGTTGATTCAATACCGCCAGCACCAAAATCGTTCATATGATTATTGGCTAGATTCATACCGTCAAAGCCCGCGTCGACCAAGTAGCTGACATATGCAGGCGGTGTTCGGAAAGCATAGCACTTACCCTTTTCGATCTTCTTGGTGCAGATGCCGCCTTCCGATAAAGTCCCCTCATGATTTCCCAGGGTCAGATCGGCGTCATTCAAATAAGCTGATACCTCCTGAAAAATGCATTCGGGTTTGGGCGTTAAATTATTACCCGGATAATCCGAACCCATCATTATATCACCGACCATGATAACTGAAAGGCTATCGGCAATCAGTAAATTAAAAAAGATTAATATTGTAAAAACGGGAATTGTTTTATTCAAAGAGGAAAGAATTCTGATCGATATAATTACGCGGGCTGACCTTTACCCCGGAAACATGCACCTCATAATGCAGATGCGGACAGGTTGTGCGGCCGGTTGAGCCAACCGCGGCGATTATTTGCCCGCGCTTCACGAAATCGCCGGTATTAACATATATCGTATTACAATGTGCGTAACGTGTCTTAAATCCATACCCGTGATCAATATCAACTTGTAATCCGTAACCCAAATTCCAGCCTGTATAGCCTACTACACCATCAGCAGTTGCCAGTATTGATGTCCCGCGTGGTGCTCCGATATCAACTCCCCAATGCATTTTTATCGATCGCTTATCAATCGGGTCAACCCGATAGCCAAAACCGGAACCTATATTGCCGCCCGGGACTGGATTGATCGATGGGATATGCTGCCAAAGCATATATTTTTCATCGATCTTCGACTGGATCTCTTCACTGCTGGATAATTTTAACTCGCACTTATTGCTTAAAATATCAACGGCATTATATATTTCATCAAGTAACGATTTAGTTCTGCTTGACAGATATTTCGGAGAAGTGTCGATCTTTTTTCCGCCAATACCCATTGACCAGATATCAAGATGAATACCCGGCAACTGCCAGAAGCTGCGCGCTCTTGCGTCCTGTTCAATATAATCCTCAAACAATTCATTACTCTGAACAAAGGTATTGCTTAAATGATTAAGTTTCGAAACCATCTCACGGTTTTCTTCTTCCAACCTATATATATTGAGCTCAGCGACAATATTACGGCCATTGATCACAGTTAATAACACGGTTAATATTGCGATCCCAAGAAAAAAGTATATCAATCCATTGATAATCCCGGATCGTAACTTTAAATGGCTTAAAAAGTTACGTTTTTTCGACACAATTATTATGTCAGTAAAGTTCTTCACTATGAAATTATACTAAAAACCCCTCGAAAGTCAAGTGGTTATGTGGTTAGTCTGTTAATATTGACATCAGCATTGATGGGTATATAATTGCCGATGGCGGATCTAAAACATGTCGCGATCATTATGGACGGAAATGGACGATGGGCACGAAAAAGAGGCTTACCCCGAATTGTTGGTCATAAAGAGGGTGTTGAATCAGTCCGCTCGTCAGTAAAAACAGTACAAAAACTCGGAATAAAATATCTAACCCTTTACACCTTTTCAACGGAAAATTGGCAAAGACCTGAAAATGAGGTGAATTTTTTGATGAAAATGCTTAAAGACCTCATTATCCGGGAAACACCGGCCATGCATAAAGAAGGAATAAGAATAAATTGTATTGGCCGGATTGATGAATTACAGGCTGGTACGCGGGATACGCTCAAGGAAGCTGTGGCAACGACCAGCCAAAATGACACAATAGTTATGACCCTATGCTTGAACTATGGCGGTCGCAGCGAGATTATTGACGCGGTGCGCCGTATCCTGACCGAAGATCGAAAGAAAAAATTTGATCTTAATGAAGTTAATGAAGACCTTATCACTAAATATCTTTATGATCCCGATCTACCTGAACCGGATCTTATGATCCGCACCGGAGCGCAAAGCCGGGAAAGAATATCTAATTTTCTATTATGGCAGATCGCCTACACTGAGTTATATTTTACTGAAACCCTTTGGCCTGATTTCCGGGAAAAGGAATTCATGAAGGCGATAGGCGATTTTGAAAAACGTGAGCGGCTTTATGGGCGGATTAAGTAGTCTCCGAGCCCGTTTTATCACCGCCGTCATTTTGATCGCATTGACTCTACTTGCCCTTTGTATTAAACCCCTGTTATTAGTTTTCACACTCATCTATATAGTTTTTGCGGCAAATGAATATTTCCGTTTATGGCACCGGAAAGAAATATTCCCGCATACCCTGACTACCTATCTCCCCTGTTTATTGATTCCGGTACTGGTGTATTTTGACATTGATCTTACCGTATCGCTTTTTATCATTTTCTGCTTTATATTGATAATTTCGGTGCTTCGTTTCCCGGGCGCACGACAGCAACCAAATTTTATTATTGAGATCGCCGCGGCAATATTTGGTATAATATATCTTACCCTGATGCCGTCGACGTTAATCCTGTTACGTAAGATCGGTATTCATATGGCCTTGCTCCCCTTGCTCTTATGTTGGTTATACGATACCTTCGCTTACATAATAGGTACATTGGTCGGACGCTGGTATCTGGCCAGCAAAAT
>Ga0154645_1096_pt1 | contig 13131 bp, 7 predicted proteins | sample Rifle2008BG13ft_FD_116074 | JGI IMG/M metagenome (GOLD analysis project Ga0154645, IMG submission 116074) | candidate division WOR-3 bacterium RBG_13_43_14
ACTGCATTCATGATCTCATGAATGATCTTGATCGTTACTTGATGAGCGATCACCAGATCCACATCATTCGGCGTCCAGCCGCTCTCGGCCAATACTTTTTTGACCTCGGGCGGTATTTTTTTGAACGCAAGATCGATTATTTTTTCACCGTCTGACAGAAAATAACACATCTTTGGGTCGCGGGGGTACATTGTCCCGCCGCCAAGAATAGTTGCGAGGCGCCACTGAGAACCATCGGATGAAAAATGTGATGCGCAGAAACCATCGTCGTCAGCCTTGTTCTCGGTCATGATCAATGCCGCACCGGCGTCACCGAGCGTTAATCCAGAAGCCTTGAGTACGAGATCATCTTTATTCAGAATATTATAGTCCACATACTTAGATGCGACTTCCCCGGATGCAATAAGCCCATACTTTACCTTCCCGGTTGATATGAGCGAATCCACTATGTCAATGCTGTTGATAAATGAGTTGCACGCATTTTTAATGTCAAAAAGCTGGATTTTTTTGGCGCCGAGTTTTTCTGCGATAATATTGGCTGTTGCCGGTTCATATATATCCTGGCAGCAGGCCGCGAATATGATAAGATCGATAATTTCGATACTGATATCAGCCTTGGATAAAGCGCGGCGGCTGGCAGCGACGGCCAGGTCCGAGGCATCAGTTCCCGGCGGCGCTTCCCGGTGTTCACGGCAACCGGTCAAGCGTTCCAGTATGCCATAGGGGACACCGATCTTTTCCTTAAATTGCAGCTTTTCTTCAATATCCGATGTTCTTACGATTTTCTCTGGAACAAAATAGCTTACCGCAATAATTTTGCTGCCGTATCGTTTCATAGTCAACTCCCCATCAATCTATAAAATTCAGGCATCACGCTGTCCTTTATTCTTTCAAACCTTTTTTCGAGATATGGTTGAACTTTTTCAAACGAGATCGGCAATTGACCGGTGAACAGCTGCTGGATCTCTGCGCGGTCTTCCATAAGAATGCATGTACTGCATGGTCTACTGAAATAACGCAGATTGCGTTCGTAAACGGCGCTCGGTTTTTTTAAAACATTGCCAAGTGATATTGGCAGGAAATTGCACGGCCAGAAATTACCGCGGGTGTCGATATATGCATGCTGTCTTCCTGCTCCGCATCCATATCGTGAATAGTGTTCAGTATAGGCAAAAGAATGGATTTTAGGCAGCTTGTGATCATTAACCGTGTTGTCATGCAGGTCCCTAAGCAGCTTACGTTGCTTCGAAGTCAGGAAAACACTATTGTCATGAGCAAGCAGATTGCCAGTAGCAAGCGGCTCTAAGAGAAGCAGTTCATCCGGATCAATTGTTTTTATAAATGACAGGAACTGCCCGACACGATTCTGCTCGATCATTGCTTTTGTAATAACGCTCTGAACGACAGTATAAAGACCTGCCCTTCTTGCATTGGCAATCGCATCGAGCGAAATTTCGTAGGCACCACTGAAACCACGTGCCCGGTCATTATTTGTCTCATCGTGGTCGTCCAGACTTATTGCGATCGCAAAAAGACCGCTATCTTTCAATTGATCAGCGCGTGACCGGCTCAAACCATATCCTGAGGTAAAGATAATGAATGAAAATTCATCCGCGTATTGACGTATGATGTCATCAGTATCGGTTCGGAGCAAAGGCTCGCCACCCGTGAAACCAATAATACAGATCCCCCAATCCTTTAAAATCGCGATGATTTTCTGGAGATCTTTGATCGATAAATCTTGTGCGGACATATGTGCAGCGCTGCAATACCAGCATTTAAAAGGACATCTGCCAGTGGTTGCGATAAGTATATTATGCAGCTGTACGGGTTTTGTTCTGAGCACAAATGTATCGCTGTATGAACGGATGATGCGTGAAAATGGTTTTGATGGAACCGGTGGAATGAAGAGATTTATGACACCCTTATCATCATGGTTTAAAAGGCGTTCTTTATGCAGTGTAAAATTTATGAAACGAAAATAGCGTATCGCCCCAATTAGTCCGCCGGATATCAATGCACGCAGGGATTCTTTGACAAAGAGGTATTTCCCGAGCCAGAAATATTGTAATTTGGTTATTGTTGTTGAAATATGAGTTCCAGTATTGGTAGGGTGGAGGGTTCTAAAAGAACCCTCCACCTTTCTCTATTATTTCAAGAGAACGATCTTTTGGTTGGAGATGTAGTTGTCAGCCTTGAACTGGACGAAGTAAATTCCCGCTGCCATTTTTCGATTGTGATCGTCGGTACCATTCCAGGTAACAGCGTATGAGCCAGCTTGCTGCATACCGTTGACGAGTGTGCGTATTTGCCTGCCACTTGCGTCATATACCGCGATATTAACATCGGTGCTGATCGGAATGGAGAAATTAACCGTTGCTGACGATCTGAATGGATTCGGATAGCCGACTGCAAAAGCGAACGAAGCAGGTATGTTGGTTTTATCTTCTGCAATACCAACCGGTACGGTTGTCACAAGCCATAATCTAACATAATTACTATGCAATGAATGGTCGCCAAATGGTATTCCTAGAGAAGCGAGATGGGTTGTCCATTCTCCGTCCTGTTCGCAAAGCGGAACTCTTTCAAGATTCAGATGTGGTGGTGCATCTGCATAGTATAACGGGTAATAGGCGCTGACATGCCTGGTGTTCCACTGCTGGCAGTACTCAACAAGATCATCCGGGTATTTTTTCCTTATTTGATTGCTAAGATGCCGCTTTACGATCTCGATAGCCTGCCTGAGCGTGAATGGATAGTCCCAGCATATCTTTGCATAAAGGCGGCCGATCAGGGACGCGATCAGCCCCGGTGATGGATCATAAGGATAGTAGCCAATACCATCGGCCGATAGATCGTCGCGCATACCGCGGAAAGGTAGCGGATCCACTGAGTAAGCATAGGCGCGACCTGGCCTTGCCATTTTGTAAAATCCTTTTGCCGCGAATATGTAATCGCGTGTCCACCCATCCGGCAACTCGGGAATATCAGTCGATTCGAAAGCAAGTGTGATCTCGTCGCCGTGATTCATGATCGCAAATCGATCATCAGCGTTGTCGAGCAGAGGATTGACATCGCCATAACGCGTATAGTATCCAGCAACATTTGCATAATTCCGTGTTACGCGGTTGGCATAGTTAAAGTCTCCTGGATACTTACCGTCCGGGGAGGAGTATTCAGCATAACCGTAATAATGTAGATCTGCTTCGATCAGTGGAAGTTCATGGATATGATAATCAGTGCCGGCAGCGCTGCTAATCCAGGCTTTATCAATATACACCTCATGGGTGAATGTTAAACGTATACGATGATCATCGGTTTCAAATACTGATTTTCCTTGTTCATCATATAGTGGATAGGTAACGACCTTTTGATGCCCGGCTGGAATGCCACAAGATGCATTTTTTTTCCATCGTTTGTATCGATCTCTGATCTCTACAGTTGGATTCTTGAGGGTCATGTTTTGCTTGCTGGCATGATAGATATCGCTGACCTGGCTTATTTCGGCGGCATCGGGGAAATGAGTGCTTCCATATAAATATAGCACGGTCGAGCCGGGATCATCTAATTCACCAATATCAATAGTAATCGAGAACGGTTTTGCGAAGCCGTTGATACTTGATTTTTCAAATGGCACATAAATACGGTCTTTATGGGCAAGCGTATAAAGTATGTCCTGATTGCGGTCATTATATGCCGCGGTCAATGGTTTTTCCCGCGCAGTATGTACTGATAAACCGCTGTACGCTGGCCAGCGTAATGCTTCATGCGGGTAAACATCGTATTCGGCAGGGTGATCGATCACATACAGCTCAACCTCATCGATATATGAAACTTCCTGTAGCATTTCATTTACGGTCAAGCGATATACCCCATCAACACTCGCGAGCTTATCTCCATCGATCTTGACATATTCATCAAAATCAGGAGGAAGATAGAGGTTCTGTCCGAGAACCTGACCCATCCATGTGCCTAGGTCACCGCCGGATACAAGATCGCCGATAAAATTATGATTCTCACCGTCATATGCGAAAAGCAGCGGACAGCATGATTTCACATAGACATCGGCACCGGTGGCAGCGTAGAACATAGTGCTTGGATTGACAAACATTGCCGTCGAATCGATACGCAACGTCGAAGTCAAAAGCACATCGGCGGTTACATTAGTCATGTTCTGACGCCGTGACCATGTATTTGTTTGATCATTCCAGTAATAGAGTGCAACCCGATTGTGAGGTGCAGTACCATGTTGACCCCACCATTCAACGGTTATTTGCTCGATAATGGTATCCGGTGCATTGAGCATGAACCCATAAAGCTGCAAATCTTGATGCGCTGTATCAGTGGCACCCGCTGTCACCCATCGATTATTATCAAGCGTAGAAATCTGTTGTAATTCGGTCACGGTTGCTGGTATCCAGCTTGCATGACTTGGTATTGGAACTGAACCACTATCGGCATTTGGATATTTCCAGGCAAGACTTCCAGGGCTTATAATCTCCAGTTTGCGCGCTGCTACAAAATTCATGGTGGTTGTGTCGTCATTATAAAAGGTATCACTGGCCAACGATGAAATCCCGTAACCTATATAATGCGTACCCATTTGACCGATTGTAAAATTGTCGAAAACAACAAGACTTTCGGTATTTTGAGGTAAATTGGAAATAGTTCGATTGCTTGTATATACCGTGCTCATGCCGATCCTAATCAGGCATGTGACCGGGACATTGGTTTCATCAAAAGTTCCTGAGTTTCTGAATCTCACTGATGGTTGTAACGTGGTAAATTCTTCTTCCATAGCGCGCGGGATGTCGAATCGCTGTGCGCGTATATTATGATGGGGCACTGGTGGGGGAACTGCTTGAAGTGCAGCATAAACATTTAATCGACCCCAGCCATAATTATTGTTGGGATATGGAGCTCCTTGAGCAGGTTGATCAGCGTTATCAAGAAGTATATTATAAAGTGTTCCGTAATCGATCGTTTGATTTTTTTGAAGACAGATTGCCACTGCACCGGTGACGTGCGGTGAAGCCATTGATGTTCCCTGCATAGACTGGTAACCACCGCCAGGAGCAGCGGAACGAACATTGACTCCTGGTGCAGAAATATCAGGTTTGATCAAATTCCAATCCGGTCTCGCCCAGTTGCTTGGATCGCTCCACGGGGTTTGATTGGGCGCCGGTCCGCGAGATGAAAAACTAGCCATATTGTCACTGTTATCAGTTGCTCCAACCCCGGTGACAATCGGGAAATTACCTGGAGTACCACCAGTGCCTGGATTAGGACCAGAATTTCCAATTGAAAATGATGGATATATACCGAGCGAACGCCAGTTGATGCAATCATCCCAGTATTCTAATGATGTAGTGGCAGTTGAACCCCATGAATTGCCCACCACATGCACGGTTTGAGTGGCGAACCACTGAAAACAAGCGTGTATCCATGTTGCCTGGCCGCTGCCGCCTGCATCAAATGCCTTTGCACAGATAAAATTCGCTCCGGGTGCCACTCCAATATCATCGACAAATGAACCATTGCCGTCACCGCCGCAAATCGTGCCCATAGTATGAGTCCCATGGCCGTGATCATCATATGGCGTTGAATTGCCATTAACACCGTCGAACCAGCCACCGGGTATCCAACGATTACCAAAGGCAGCGTGAGTGACTTCGACCCCGGTATCCATATTGCCGACTATGATACCAGCGCCGTCATATCCGTCATTCCAGCAAAGTGGAGCACTGACCATGGTGATATTCCATTCAGGTGTTCTTGATCCGGGATCGGATGATTTCCGTGCGTCGAGCTTGATTATGAAATCGTCGATCACATAATCAACATCCTCACGTGCGGCGATCGCTTTTATTATCTCTTTTGTCGCTTTAAATGTAAAACCATTGAATATCCAGTAGGTCTTGAGATTTTTGACCTTGTCGCCGTAGCCGGAAAGAAATGCGAGTATATCTTTTTGATCATTTGCGGCAAAGGTCTGCAGATAAATGAGTTTCTCGGCCTTGGTCGCACTTTTCGGCATTGAGGCCAGATCGGATCTATTGCTCATATGAACAATGACCTGAATTGCGTGATTAGTCTTTGCATTATCCAAAATTGCCTGCAGCTGCGGGTGTATATTGCCGGCAGTCAGAAAACTCATACCGGCGAGCAGTAAAATAAAACACTTCATTATCACCTCCTCGATTCTTTTATCCTCTGGATTTAAAAGTGCTATCACCTCCTTATGTATTTCAGCAAATAATATAGATATTGATCAAATCATCTTCAACTGCTAAATTATTATAAGAAATAATGAAAACATGTCAAGACTGAATCCCAACTTCCCGATCTTGATCCGGAACTTTTTTTATTGACAACGTTTTATCGAAGTGTATAATAAAAGGCTTATGCGGGAGTAGCTCAGTGGTGGAGCATCACCTTGCCAAGGTGAGGGTCGCGGGTTCAAATCCCGTCTCCCGCTGTTTTGGTAACAGGCCACAGGGAACAGGCAACAGCTAAAGAAACTGAAGAACGAATTTGTTACTGTACCCTGTTTCCTATTACCTGTTACCTAATCAAGGCGGCATAGCCAAGTAGCAAGGCGGCGGTCTGCAAAATCGCTATTCGCCGGTGCAAATCCGGCTGCCGCCTTTTTTCTAAGCTTTCCAAAAACCAGAAAGCTTCGATTACGGTGATAAAATATAAGATACCACAGATGGAAGTTAAAAACATTGCAGATATCATGTCTTCATTATTGTAATCTTCTTGACATCATACTAACCGGATGTATAATCTATCAAAAGGAGGACTATGGTACTAGTGTTAATATTATTACAGATAACTGGTTCCGGATTTCATGCCGAAACTGCACCAGTTATTACCGGCACAGGAGGACCTGATGCCTATGGATATCGTTGGATCGACAGCGATACGGCCGGTGGTCCAACCAAGAACTGGATCGATATATCCGGATACGGGACCCAGGTTACCGGTCTTGGCGACGATAATGTAGTTGGCCCGTTCTCGATCGGGTTTGATTTTCCTTATTACTGGTATACGGTGAACTCATTCTTTGTCGGTTCAAATGGGTATATTGCCTTTGGTGATAACACGCTTGAAGCTGCACCATTCCCCACTATTCCGCAGCAGGCAAAACCCAATAATATGCTTGCACCATTCATGTCCGATCTGGATTTCTCAGCGGGTACACCAGCCTGTTATTACTGGACTAATGCCGCATTGGATACATTCATTATATCATATCATACGGTGAGGTTCTGGAACAGTCCGTCAAGTAATAACACATTCCAGATCATCCTAACCCGCGCCGACAGCGCGATCACCTTTCAGTATGAAGATCGTGTCGGTTATCCAAGTGGTGGTTGGGCTCAGGCGCTGAGTGTTGGAATTGAGAATGTTGCCGGCAATGTCGGGCTTCAATATCTATATGATCAATCGCCGATTGGCAATCAGATTCATGATAGTCTCGCCCTATATTTCTATCCCCCTGATTCAACAAACTATCAGGTGCATGATGTTGCGGTCATGAAAATGATGAACGATATTTCGGGCGGATTCTTCGTTTATAACGGCGACTCGATCAACTTCTGGGGATTGATCAAGAACACCGGCAACCAGACTGAAACCGGTTTCAATGTTTATTGTCAGATCCGTAATCAGGGTAATCAGGTAGTATTTAACGATACGATCAATGTTGCGTCGATCGCTCCGGATGCAACCGATTCGCTGGTTTTTACGCCTAAGTGGGCTTCTACTGCGAACGGTTTATACCGTTTGAAAGTAAAATCCCTGCTTGGTGGTGATCTGGTTCCTAACAACGATTCCATATATGTCGAATTTCGTGTTGTTACATATCCGACTGAGCTTCAACTTGATGGCGGGACCGGTCATACTGGTATGGCCTGGAATGGTCCGAATTCGGGCTATGGAGCTAAATTTTTGCCGCCTCGCTACCCGATGAAACTCAATACCGCTCGTTTCAATGTGAATTCGACCGCGGCTAATCCTAATGTGACGGTTCAGATTCTGGATGATGACGGTCCGGGCAACGGTCCTGGTACCGTACTCTATCAGGTAGTGCAACCGATTGGCGTTGCGCAGTGGTATGATATTGATGTTTCGGCCCAGAATATTATATTCTTTTCGGGTGCATTCTATATCGGTTGTATTTCGGATCAGGCTTCAGATCCATTTTTTTCTATGGACACTCTATTCCCATCCAGCCGTCAAACCTGGGAATATACTGGTGTCTGGGCGCCATATCGTGATAAAGAAAAAGATGATGTGTTGATCCGCGCCGTGGTTGATTCATATACTGGTGTAGGAGAGTATACGATCAGCCCGGTAAGAGATCCGATGATCGCCGCGCCAAATCCCTTCCAGAAACTGACCGCAATTAATGTTGCTCCGTCAGTTCGTCGTGTGGCGGTGTACGATGCCAGTGGTCGTTTGATTACTAATGTCAACGCCCGCAATGGTATTGCAAATTGGAACGGCTGCAATGATAAAGGACAACTCATGAATCAGGGTATTTACTTCGCAGTTACTGATCATGGTGATATTGTCAAACTCGTACTCGTTAAGTAATATTGATATGAGAAATGGGGTCGGGTTATCCTGACCCCATTTTTTTTTGTTTTTAGAAGATGTATTCGCTGGAATGGAAAAAATCTGTGGTTTCTATTGACATATTATTATTAATATCTATAATATATTTAATATATACTGAAGTTTCTGCTCAAGTCGCGATTGACTGCAGAGACTGAATACCCTAAAAGGAAGGAGGTAACACAAATGGAAGGTTATGAGATAGATCCTGGTGCTGCTGGTGCCGCGGCTGTGTTCATGATCGTTTATCTGCTTGTCATTGCGGCATTTTATATTTACATGGCTATATGTCTACAAACAATAGCCAAGAAAACTAACACTGAAAATGCTTGGTTTGCCTGGATACCGATACTCAATATCATCCTGATGTTAGCGATTGCCAAGAAACCGATCTGGTGGATCATTTTGATGTTGATACCGTTCGTGAACATCATTATTGCGGTTATTGTCTGGATGGCAATTGCCGAGGCGAGAGGAAAACCAAATTGGCTGGGTATATTAATGATCGTGCCGGTCGCGAATGTTATTGTTCCGGGGTATTTGGCTTTTTCTAATTAACCGGTAATCGATTTTTTCGATGAGAATAGCGGGGTATTTAAGCCCCGCTATTCTTTTTTATTGAGAATTTCAAGGATAAAAGCATACTCGAATGCGATCTCTTTAAGATAATCATAACGCCCTGATGATCCCATGTGCCCGGTGCCCAGGTTTGTTTTCAACAACAAGAAATTATTATCAGTTTTTAATGTGCGTAAGCGGGCCACCCATTTAGCCGATTCCCAATAACCAACTCTCGGGTCATTGAGACCCGCGGTGACCAGGATATTGGGGTATTCCTGTTGGCTGACATTATCATATGGAGAATAGTTTTTCATATATTCATAATATTCAGTGTTATTCGGGTCTCCCCATTCATCGTATTCAAGAGTGGTAAGCGGTATTGTTGGATCAAGCATTGTATTTATTACATCCACAAACGGAACATCGGCAATAGCGATTGCGCATAGATCCGGGTTCATGTTCAGCACGGCCCCGATCAATAGACCACCAGCGCTGGCGCCGCTGATAACAAGACTGTCTTTCGATGTATAGTTATTATCGATGAGGTATTCCGCGCAGCTGATGAAATCATAAAAAGTGTTTAATTTATTCAAAAGCCTGCCTTGATCATACCAGTATCTTCCCATCTCGCCGCCACCGCGTACCTGGGCGATCGCATAGGCAAAGCCCCGGTCAATTAGACTTAAACGATTCGATGAGAAATATGGTTCATTACTTGACCCATATGCACCATATCCATCAAGCACTAGCGGCCCATTAGCCTTCTGTCGATCAATTCGGTATACGATCGAGATCGGAATGAGCGTCGAATCCTGCCCAGTTGCCATCAATCTTCCTGATCGATATTTGGCGGGATCATAGTTGCCGAGCACTTCGAATTGTTTTTTCAAGTGTAATTGATGGGTTTTCATGTTGTAATCATAGACCGTTTTTGGTGTGATCAGCGACATGTAAGTCAAACGCAGTGTATCGCAGTTAAATTCATGATTATCGTGCAGCCAGAATGTATATGTTGATTCTGGAAATTCAACGAGGTGGCGAGTCTTTTCTCTTAAATTAAGTATCTCGAGCTGCTCTAAACCGTGTTTCCTCTCATGGATAACTATATAATTATTGAATGGTTCAATTGTTTCAATTTTGATGCTATCCTGATGGCTGATGAACTTTTTCCATTGACCAATACCGTATTTTTCGATCTTGGCTCTCGTTATCATGAAATTGGGCGCATTTTTGTTAGTCAGACTATAAAAATAGCCATTATGATGATAGATATAGTATTCGATCCCGGTAGTTCGCGGGTCAATTATACTGAAATCATCATCCGGAATATCCGCATTCAAATAATAATTTTCTGTGGTAATATGAGTGCCAGTCTCAATGATCAGATAGTGTCCGTCTTTAGTGCGTTTGATGTCAACCCAGAATGAAATATCTTTTTCTTCAAAAATAAGTTTATCAGGTTGTTCACCATTCAATTTATGGGAGTATATTTTATGTGGACGATTCGTTTCATCAGTGGTCGCATAGAAAAAGGTGATATTATCATTTGCCCAGGCCATAGGATATCCAGTGTTGGGTATGTTGCCAGACATCAGTTTTCCATTTCGCAGATCTTTGAAAAAAATTGTCATATTCTCACGGCCCGTGGTATCTACCGAATAAGCGATCATGCGGTGGTCCGGACTTACGCTTAAACTCCCGATATCATAATATTCATAACTTTCAGCCAGTACGTTGTGATCGAGGATGATCTCTTCGGCTGCATCTAGATTCCATTTTTTTCGACAGTAAATGAGATACTGCTTTCCCTGTTCGGTTCGGGAGTAATAATAAAAACTATCGCTGCGCCATGGAACATTTAGATCTGTCTCTTTTATTCGGCCGAGCATTTCTTTGTAAAGCGAGTCCTGAAGCTCAGCCGTAGCCGCCATTATTTGTTCGGTGTATTCGTTTTCATCATTGAGATACTGCATCACTCGTGGATCGTCCCGGTCCCGTAGCCAAAAATAATTATCAATTCTGATATCATTATGGATAGTATCGATGCGCGGAATAATTTGCGCAACCGGCGGCGTTGCCGGGATCAGGTCTCCGGCCAATAAAATAACCGGAAAAAGAACTATGATAAAACCAGTAATCTTTTTTCCTGGAATTCGATCAAATATATGCATTGGCGATTGTTATCAGGGTATATTCAGTGTCAATATTGACCAATGACCTTTTTGGCTTTGTTTATTAAATGCCAACTCAAATATACAGGCAAAAGCTTGGCTGGTATTGAATTCCGCGATACTTTCTCAGGGCCGGGGATGATCTCGGATACCTTGAAAGTATAAATGCCGGCGCGGGTGATACAGGTGTCGATCGTGTCAATTTTGGCTTCGAAAATCGATCGACTCAACTCATTTAGAGCTTCGGGATAGAACCATCCTTCCCTTTTGAATTCGTCAATATTTAATGCAGTATTAATCGTTTGAATTGTATCATCCTTATTCCAGTCCGTAAATGTATAGACGGCAGACCTTCGAGGTGGTGCATCAATTGAACACGGAATTGGAAAAACCTGTGAATCAAGGTTCTTAAAGGCGGTAATATCATTTGACAGATTCTGCCGGTATATTTGATACTCGACACCCATCCGGTTCAAATCATGGTTTTGATCAATTGAGAGCGAGGACAGGAATTCCCAAAAACCATTGATTTCCTCGTTATGATTTTGGCTCTGTGTATGAATAAGAAGCTTTGCGGGCGGCTGATCAGGAAAAACATTTGAAAATTTTCTTAAGTTCATATCAGGCAGTGCTTGATCAATCAGTAATTCGCGTTTCAATAATCGTTTTCTATCCAACATCGTATCAAGCGCGGTAAAATCAAAGATACAAGTGCCAGCGCTAGCGTCCCGGGTAATAAAATATTGAGTATTTCCTTCGATCGCCATTTCAGGCCAGATCAAACCGATACCCATGATCGAGCCGGGAAATTTGCTCTGGCAATAGTCAAGAAGTCGGGCAAAGAAAGCGGTGTTGGTTGTATATGCCATGGCGAGCGGGTAATCAATAACCTTTTGCCAGAATTCCCAGCATTGTCCGTAACGATAGTGGCTCAATGCTGGGTTAGGGAATATCGCCGCACTTAAAAGCAGTCCCGGGTTCTGGAGGTCGTCTTTAATACTGTTTTGTATTTCCTTTACAATTTGAGTGATGAACGTCTCTTTAGCTTTTGCTTCCTGCCAATAATGCCATACCAGCCAACGCTGCAAGAATGACATTTGAGGATAACGGGTAAAGGTCATCCAGGTTAAATCATTGCCTTCAAATCCAGCGAAGAGGGCAGTAGTATCATTTATATTTAATCCCCATAGCGTTCCTGGATAGCGAATGAAGTCGAGATGGACACCGGCGATCGCATATTTGCCGGCAATTTCTTGACAGGTTGAAGCAATAAAATTTTTAACCTCTTCTTGGGACGGATCCAGATATAATCCCTCCAGCCCGCATTCAACCCACTTTTCATATGAATAATAGCGCATGCTTCGATTTGTTGCGTCCTTTATGAACCATTCAGGGTGGGTAAAATAAACATGGCGGTTCGAATCGGGTGTTTGTTGTAATGACCAGGCAAGCAGGGTGTTCACCCAGGCATGAACTTTGATCTTTTTCTTCTTCGCTGCTTTGATCAATGCGCCCAGCGGATCGTATTTCATGCCCGAGATCTTCGATAAATACTGGCTGCGCGGTAAGGTCTTTGTTTTACAGTATGCATAACCACCGATTACTACTTGAGCGTATATATCGGTGATACCCATTTCAGTTGCGATCTCAATTATTCGATCGATTGAGTCCGGATGCACCATAGAGGCGGCTCTGACCCAAAGACCTTGATGGGTCTTATTGTCTATTAAAGTATTATCCTGTGATTGCAGGAAAATAAATATGAATGCACTAA
>Ga0154645_1080_pt3 | contig 13067 bp, 12 predicted proteins | sample Rifle2008BG13ft_FD_116074 | JGI IMG/M metagenome (GOLD analysis project Ga0154645, IMG submission 116074) | candidate division WOR-3 bacterium RBG_13_43_14
GGTACCAAGGCTGGCGGCGCTACTGCCGCCTCTCAATTCTATCCGCGACGCACTTTTCCGGGCGGCGAAGTTCTTACCTGGATTGGAACCTGCCAGAGTCTCTGGATCGATCCTTATGGCTGGTTACGCGAAGACAATGCCGATCCGGCAACCCTGCATTTAATCAATGATAATGTGATCACCATGGAATTCGATCCTAGCGCCGGCGGTTCGGGCAATGTCGTCGTAACCAGATTGCGCGATCAGAATGGCAGCGGTGATCCAAACCAGTTCATTCCGATCGGTACGATCCCAATCGAGGACATGATCCCGATCTGGGATGCAGGCAAATGGCTGTGGAATCACAGCCCTGCCCAGCGCAATATCAAGGCCTTTATTGATGGAAATAAAGATCATGTTGTTGATCCGGGTGAAATATGGAATTTCACCGCGGCAAATGCGGCGACTTTCAGACCGCATCTTGGAGTCGCATCGGATTCGGTCGCTCAGTTATTGATCAATTATGTGCGGGGAACCGATGTTCCTGGCTGGCGCTCAAGAACTGCCGACAGCAAGGTCTGGAAACTTGCCGATATAATAAATTCAAATGCGATCGTAATCCAGCGGCCGGTAGAACGTTATGATTTTATTTACGGCGATAACAGCTATGGTGATTACTATGACCTGTATCGCGACCGTAGACAGGTAGTTTTTGTTGGTGGCAATGACGGCATGCTGCATTGTTTCAACGGCGGTCAACCGGTCGAATTGATGAGCTCCTTGACGCCAATTCAGTATTTACCAAACGGTTATGATCTTGGTCAGGAGATCTGGTCATATATTCCATACAATCTACTGCCCCATTTGAAATGGCTGAAAGAACCCCTGTATTGCCATGTCTATTATGTCGACATGAAAGTTTATATCACCGATGCCCAGGTCTTTGCCGACGATGCCATTCACCCCAATGGCTGGGGAACAGTACTGGTGGGCGCAATGAGATTGGGCGGCATGCCGATCACAAGCGCAGTTGATACCTGTTATTCATCATACTTCCTGCTTGATATCACGGATCCGGTCAACATGGTACCGATGTGGGAATTCAAGGATCCGGACATGAGAATGTCGGCCTGTTATTCAACTGTGGTCAAAGTTGATAGTTCATGGTATCTGGTCTTTGGTTCTGGTCCTATGACCTGCAGCGGTGAAAGCAGTCAGCAGGCAAGGGTATATGTTCTTGATCTTGCTTCAGGCACATTGCTGCGCAAAATCACCTTACCCGAGCCTAACTGCTTTATCACCAATATATTTGGTGTAGACTGGGGCATGGATTATACAGTCGATCGAATATACTTTGGCACTTGTTATGAAGATGCTTCATTACCGGGTGACTGGGGCGGAAAGATCTACCTCATTGAGACCAATGACTCATCAAACACGGCAGACTGGGATACATTAACACGCTTTCACATGGATCGACCGATCACGGCCGAAGGCAGTATTTCTACCGACGACTATAATCATCTCTGGCTGTATTATGGCAGCGGCCGTTTCTTCTCCGATGTCGATGAAGCCGATACCGCAACCACGCAATATTATGTCGGCTTACGAGAGGATACCACTCATTCACTTACTTATGCCGGACTCTATAATGTAAGCAATGTCTGGATCGATACGGCCGAGATAGTACATGGAGCGCCCGGCTGTACTGATTTTGCCGATCTTACTGATTCGATCAATGTCCGGGCCGGTTGGTATCGTGAAATGCCCGGTCCTGGTGAACGGACAATAACAACTTCATTAGTATTCGGCGGTGCCGTGCTCTTCACAACCTTTGTTCCGACCGGAGATATTTGTTCTTACGGCGGAAAAGGAAATTTATGGGCATTGTTCTATCGCACCGGAACTGCCTATACAAAACCATTTCTACTCCCGGATTCTACCGAAGAACGGCATCCCGAATGGATAAGTCTTGGCCCGGGTATGCCGTCAGAACCCAGTCTGTATGTAAGCTCTGATCAGACCAAAGTCTTTATTCAAGCCGGCGGCGGTATTGTCTCGCCGGAAACCGGTATTCCAGGAATGCCGGCATCCGGCGTGTTGATCTGGAAGGGCCGCTAAAGGAGGCGAACATGAAATACCTGATCTTATTTCTCATTATCTTTACCCCGGCCTTATTTGCCGAAGAAATTTCACTCGGCATGGTTTATGCAGCCGAGGGCGATTCATTGATCCTGGCTGACGGATTGAAAGTACATGTTCCTTATCTATCACAGGGCAAGTACGTCTCAGAAACCGATAAAGAACTAAATCTTGATAATGTTCAATTCCCTTTCACGGCTTCGATTGTCACGCCTGATCAGGATATGCTCCCTGAAAAAGCGAAGCAGCTCGTTTACGTAAAGATACACAAATTCTACCACGAAGTTGAAGGCAGGCTAGTCCAAACCAGTTCGACAAAATAAACCGATTAAATAAACAAAGGGGGAGGCATTTTACCTCCCCCTTTGTTTATTCTTGTACGATTGATATACAAAGATTGCTTATTGACTTGCTCAATGAATTCGTTTATATTTCCATATCGGAGGTGAAGCTTGAAAGATTTCGGCAAAATTATTGCGATCAGTTTACTAATATTCATTGTTGCCTGCAATGGCAAAAAAAAGGATGGCGGTCCGGTCGCCGGCAATCATAAACCAGTGATCAACTCGGTCAGTTTGATGCCATCAAACCCAATCGTACAATCTGAAATAACTGCTCATATATTAAGTTCTGATCAGGATGCAGATCCAATCACCTATACAGTAAAATGGTTCGTTAACGGACGTAATATCGGCGAGGGCATGGCATTGCACAGCGAGGAGATCAGAAAAGGTGACCGGGTTCATGCTGAGATCACACCTCATGATGGTAAGGAAGCCGGTGAACCCTTCACTACGTCTGAATTAGAAGTCGTCAACACATCCCCCCGTATTATTTCAGTACAGCTTGCCCCGGAATCGGTATTTGTAACCACGCCCCAGGTTGTTTTAAGCGCCGCGGTCGATGACCCGGACCGGGATTCAATGCGCGTGATCGTCCATTGGGTAGTTGGCGAGAATGTTATCAATGATACATCCAATGTTTTCCGGGTTCAACAGCATGGTTTGAAGAAGCATGATGTCGTGATCGGAGTTGCTTTTGTCAATGATGGTGAAGTCCGTTCTGAACCATTTGAATTCGAATTGCATATTGCCAATGCGCCGCCGACTTTCCGTACCGTGATTGACTCGGTCAAATGCCGATCCGACAGTATTTATTACCCATTGCCGATATTTGATCCGGATAGCGATCCGATCGATTATGAACTGCTCAATGCCCCCCAGGGCATTTCGATCGACCGGAATAACGGCGTTGTTTACGGTAATGCCGGTGAAGTCAAGACTTTTGAAGTATCAGTGCGGGCAACCGATAATGAAGGTGCGTATATCGAAGCCCGCTATACCCTTACCACGCCGTAGATCTTAAAAATATTATAATCCCCCTTCCCCCTTTTAAAAAGGGGGATAGAGGGGGATTTGGCTGCTGGGTTCACCAGCAGCCGCCTTTTTTACTGTAAACTGTCTACTTATTTCTTTGGATGATCCGGGTCTGGAACTGCGGCGGCGACCGGACATACGGCCGCGCATTGCGGTTCATCAAAATGCCCTTCGCACTCAATGCAAACACTGGCATCAACTGTATAAACAGGATCACCTTCGCTAATTGCCTGAACCGGGCACTCAGGTTCACAAAGCCCGCATGCTGTGCATTCCTCAGTAATTTTGTAGGCCATATAACCTCCTTATCGTTTGGCGGTATTATATGAATAGGGACAACAATGTCAAGGAATAGATAGCATATGGGTTGGGATTGGGATGACGGATTCACGACGCAGGATAAAGTCATTATGTCCTTGGTCACTAAATCACGAAGAAATCCTCCCTTTTCTAAAGGGAGGTAAGGAGGAATTATTAATTATTAATCTCCCTTAATCCCTCTTTAAAAAAGAGGGAAATTCCTTCGTGTGACGCGCTACGCGCTATGCCTCTGTAAAAATACCAGACTCATCGGTATTTTCTCGATCGGCGTTAAACGCTGTTCCACTTGAAAAGTAAATCCAAATTTATCCATCAACGATTGTGCCTTCTTTATTTCCCCATCCACGGATGAACTTTTATAAAAGATTGCCTGTCCGCCCGGGATTAATAATCGATCGATCAATCTCAAATTATCTTTGATCTTACCCGCCGCTCGTAATAGTATCATATCAAAAGCCTTATCATGATAATTCTCGGCCCGATCGGGAAATACGCTTATTGAATTTAGTTCCAGCTTATTGATCAGCTCCTGTAAAAACTTTGCTCGTTTCTGCATTGACTCAATCAGGACGAATTCTTTCTCGGGCAACGCGATCTTTAACGGCACACCAGGGAATCCCGCGCCGCTGCCGAGATCCGCGATATGCCGTGCATTTTTCAAGTAAGGATATGCGATCAAAGATACAAGAAAATGCCGGCGGCTTATACGGTCATGATCATTATAGGATATAAGATTTATTTTATTTTGATACTTATATAAAAGCTCAAGATAGATTGTGAATTTTTTCGCCCGACCGGAATTTATTTCAAGCTCGGCCAGTCCCCTTTGCAGATCATTGATTTCTCTAGTTATTCTATCTTTTGGGTTTACCCGGTTTTTTGATTTCATCCCAGAGTCTATCCATTTCTTCAAGTGAAACTTTATGTGGTTCTTTACCCTGTTTTTGTAATTCAGTGATTACACTACGAAATCTTTTTATGAATTTCTGATTTGCCTTGTGCAATGCGCGTTCAGGATCGATCTTAATATGCCGTGCATAGTTCACGCAGGCAAACAACAGATCACCGAATTCTTCAAAAGTTCTATTTTTAGCCGTCGTTGTCCTTAATTCACTTAATTCTTCATTGATCTTATTCATTGGTCCGCTTTTTTCCGGCCAGTCAAACCCAAGCTTTGCCGCTCTTTCCTGAATAAGACGCGCTGCGTGCATTGACGGCAATGATCTCGGAATACCTTTAAATATATCTTTTTTTGATCTTTGCCAGAATTCAAGCACCGCTTCGGCGCTCTTTAGGTCTTTTCGCTTAAAAACATGAGGATGTTTTTCCTGGTATTTCTTTATCGTAGCCGCGATCATGGATTTAATCCTAATGCCCCGTTCCTGTTCGCAGATCAAGGCGCCAAAGATCGCAACGAACAGGAGATCACCGACCTCCTCGGCAAGCTTATCTTTTTCATTACCCTCAACCGCTTCAACGAATTCATAGGCCTCTTCGATCGCATTGCTTTTAAAAGATTTCAAAGTCTGAATGCGATCCCAGGGACACTTGCGGCGCAGGGTTCTGACTAATACCAGGAGATCGTCTAATTTTGAATTTTTATTGGATTTCTTAATCGAGCGGTGTTTCTTCTTCTTCATCGCTATATTTATAATCCGGAATACCGCCGTAAAATTCTTCTTCAAAATTCAAACAACAAAGCAAACGACCGCATATTCCGGATATTTTACCCGGCGAAACATAAAGTTTTTGATCGCGCGCCATGCGCAGCGAGATCGAACGTAATTCGTGAAGGAATGTCCCACAACATAAATTACGACCACACGGTCCAATACCGCCAAACAGTTTTGAATAATCGCGGCTTCCGATCTGCTTGATCACCACCCGTTTATTCAATTTCTGTGATATAAACCGGTGTAATTTACGGAATTCCAGTCGCTTCTGAGCGGTAAAATAGAAAATAACCCGTTCCTCATCGAACTGGCAGTGAGCATAGACTGGTTTCATACTGTACTTGAATTCATCAACCGCGCGTTTCAGTTCAAGCAGACATTTTTCTTCATATTGCTTAAGTTCTTCCCTTCTTTCAAAATCCGGTTGACCGGCCAGGCGCTCGAGCTCAGCATACACTTCCGCTTCCGGGTCACTGCTGATCGTGACTATTCGACCGATATCTAATCCTTCCTTGCTCCGTATCACCACATGATCACCGATCTTGTAGCTGTCCGGACCGGAACACGATTCGATTCTGAATGGTGTAATCTCAATTCGGTATATCATTTTTTCTGTATCAAATAAACCTTTTCACCTTTCTTTATCATCCCCAGATCATCACGCGCCTTTACCTCGATCAAATTTCCACGTCGATATTCCTTGATCCTTGATTTTATTATCTCGATCTGGGCTTCGAGAATAATAATCTCTTTCTGAACACTGGATACTTCGCGCCGCATACTAAGGTATTTGTAGAACCTCCGGCCAAAGTATAGAAGTGGCAAACATATTATGATCAGCAAAAATATCCAACCGAATTTACGCTGGTTTTTTTTCCCCTTTTTCATTTGATACATCGATGAGGCGCAATCAATTTTGCGCTTTTATTCAGCGGTCGTGTGATAATAATAGTAATAACGATTTCGATAATAATGACGCGAAAGATCAATGCCGTTAAGCACAAAACCAATTATTTTCTCGCCACTGCGTTCTAATTCCTCTTTGATCTCGAGAACTGCATCACGGCTCGATTTCTTTGCCATTACAACGACTGCAATTGCATCTACGATCTTGCCCAGCACCCTGGCATCCGCAACCCCGAGCGCAGGTGGAGCATCGACAAGAATGAATTCAAATGTTTCTTTTAAAGTATTAAGCACTTGCTGCATTTTTTGTGAACCAAGCAGCTCAGCCGGATTAGATGGGATCGTACCGCTGGTTATAAAAAACAGATTTGGAGTTGTGCTCTTTACAATCGCTTCTTTTAGCTGGAGATGCTCAACGAGCACATCTGACAATCCATGAGTATTATCTTTTATGAATGCCGAAAAATAACGATGAAGCATGGGTCGCCGGAAATCGCAATCGATCACTATGGTCTTATGCCCCTGTTGCGCAAGCGTAGTACCGAGATTCAAGCAGGTCGTGGTCTTACCCTCTTGAGGCATTGTCGATGTCACCAGCAATGTCTTAATCGGTTTTGCGGTCGCAGCAAAACCGATATTGGTCCTCAAAATCCGATAAGCCTCGGCGATCTGAGAATGGGGCTCATCGATAGTCGGAATATGGGTCCTTTCTTTATTTTTGACCAGCGGGATCGCAGCCAGTACCGACAATCCGGTTAATTCCTCGATCTCTTTAGAAGTCTTGAGCGAAGTATCAAGATATTCCAGCAGGAACGCGGCGCCGACACCGATAAAAAGCCCCAGAATGAATCCGAGTATCGTATTCTGTTTAGGCTTCGGTGAATAGGGTTCATCCGGTACTATCGCCTCATCAATGATCCTTGCCTCAGAGATCTGCATCGCTTCGGCGATCTTAGATTCTTCAAGTTTACCAAGCAGCATTGTGTAGATCTCTTCATTAGCCATCTTCTGGCGTTCCAACTGGGCAAGATTAACCTCGGCTTCCGGTAATTGTTTAAGCCGGCGATTCTGCCGGCTAATTATCTGATTCAAGGCATCGATGCGGCTCTGCAAGGCTATTGCCTTCGTTCCGTTATTGATTATCTGACTGATGAGCGATTGATAGATCGGATCCTTGATCGATGGACCGGATAATACGATCTGTTCAGTCGCCTTTTTCAATTCTATTTCAGCGGCCTGAATTTTACGGTCGATCTCAGCGATCTCACCAGCTTTTGCGTTGATCTGGACTAATTCCTGTTTTTTTAGCTCCAGCGACTTTAATTTGTCCTTCAAATTTGTTATAATCGGGCTGTTTGAAATCGTTGGAAAAGAAGCCATCTTTTTATAAACCCCGAAGGTCGCCTCATCTTTTGATAGTTCATCTTCAAGATTTACGATCGAACTTTCCATTTCGTTCAATTCGACTACTGCCTGTTCTCTCGAGACCTCGAATTCAGCGAGCGATGATATTATTTCGGTTGCCGTCTCGCTCAGCAGGAAAATACCGGTTTTTTCCTTGAAATGACGCAGGTCTTCTTCGGCATTGTTCAACTCCTCGCCAAAAATACTGATCTGGCTTTCAATAAACTCTTTGGAACTGCGCGCCGCTTCGCGGATTGAGGACAACGAGTAGTTAATATATTCATACGCTAATGTATTTGCGATCTTGGCGGCAAGCTCCGGCGAATTGGATTTTGCCTTGAGCATTACCAGGACCGTATTCTTAATCTGGCTGGCATTTACTATATCCTGTAATTCTTCGGCACTTTTATTTATGTTCTTGATCGTTATCCGCATGTCTTCATTTGGTCTTTCCCTGATCAAGAAACGCAGTTTGCCATTATCGAACAAGTCTCCGACCTTACCGGTTCCGATCTCGCGATCGCCCTTGTCATAAATACCGAAATTCTCACTTCTGAACCTTACCGAGTACTTGCCAGGGGGAAAATCATTTGCCACCCTGATCGAATCTAGAAAATATATCTTGTGATTATTCACCACAAAATTTAATCCAAGATCCTGGACGACGGTACGCGCCAGCGTACGGCTGCGTATGATTTCAAGCTGGCTTTCCACGACATCGACCCGCTGGGGTGTATAGATCTCGGAAAAAAACATTGGTTTTGACTCAGAGAGATCGAGTTTAAAACGAACCCTCGCCTCATAGATTTTCGGCAGAAATAGACTGATGACAAGTGCACAAAACGTCACCCCGATCACACAGCTAATAACCAGCCATCTTCTTTCAATAATAACGCCGATATAATCTTGTAATGTAGGTTCTGACTTCATGGTTTAGCTGCTATATATATTTGCATTATTAAGGTACCAAGCGACAGCAATACTGACCATTCCTGAAAAGCAGGCATGAATCGTCTTGGTATAATAACTACATCGCCCGGTTTTAAATTCAATAATTCAAGCTGCTCACCTTTTTTAAGAATCTTTTTGAAATTAACTACCCTTTTTTCGCCCTGATTGAGTATTTGAATAGAAGCGATAGTTCCCTGAGGGGTTGGCCCACCAGCCTGAGCCAATAGATTGGCAAGATTATCTTCGCTTTTTACATAATAAAATCCCGGTGATTTAACTTCGCCAAAAATATTGATTCGGTAATACATATCAATATCGACAAAAACATCTGAATAATAATTACGATAATCATTAATCAGCATTTTGTGAAGTGAATCAGTTGATATGTTTTTTGTGGATACCTTACCCAAAAGAGGCATGGTTAAAGATGTATCTTTGTCGATTAGATACCAGCCGCTGAGATCATCCTGCCGCCATATCTTTATCTCGACCGCATCGTTCGGGTTCAAATATATATTATTTGAAAATAAGACAAAAACAAATACCCATATCATACAAGAAAAAGTATATAAAAAAAGGATATAGTGTCAAGAGCGTGTAAATACTGGAAACTATGAAAGACCGTAATGCGAAAGACGTTTCGATAATTGTGGGAGAGCCCTCCCGGGCTCAATTATTTGATCGCGGCTGGAAGGGCAAGACTTTAGCCTTGCTAAGTAAACCTTGATACTCGATACTTGATACTTGTAATTGGTGATTAAAAGGCTGGGTGTATCAGGATACCAGAAAATCAGTTGGCAGAATATCGGCGAATTAGGTATTGAATTCTGATATTCTGGTACGCTGATTCCCTTCCCACTGATCTTCGGATATCCTGATATGCTTGATTAGTTAATTACATAATTACACAATTACTAATTACTTGGATGTAGTGTCCGGCATCCTAACCCCAACCATCTGACCATATGTTACAATTGACATTCAATTACTTTCCATTATAATTAGAAAGGAAGGAAAATTTGAAGTTGCGATCGATAGTATTAGTAACGCCTATATTGATATTCAGCCTTATATCTCATCAATCAATAAGGCATAAGAGTTCTCACAATTGCCGGTTCTGGGCGATTATAATGTCGGATACAACGACTATTCCCGCTCAAATGATAACCGATCATTTAATGGCATTTCGCGGACTTGGGTACTCAAATGATGATGGTTGGGGGATCGGCTATTACGTTGCAACTTCAAGTTCGAACCATCTGGCTGTGATCCGGCGAGGTGAACCCAGTGCACCCTATGACCCAAGATATGTTCATGTAATCGGTGAACTACTGAATAGTGCTTCCCGCTCCGCGATCGCCCATGTTCGTCGCGCTTCCAGCGGACCGCTCGAAGGTATACCGGATCCTCATCCCTTTTTACGTCACGGTATTTTCCGGGATTTTGAAATGATCTTTGCCCATAACGGAACAATCCCGATCTCACCTCTTTACTCATTGATCCAGAAAACCAAACCCGGTTATCTGGCACTCAATCCGGCTGACTATTGTCCAGATTATCTTGATTCCGATCTCTTTGCCATATTCATTATGCAAATGATCGATCTGCATCCCGATTCCTCGGTTGAATCATGCATCAAGATCGCGATCAATCAGCTCGCCGCTTTAATAACCAACACCGATGCTCAATTCAATTTTACCATGACCGATGGTCATACATTATGGGCGGTTAAATTCTCTCTAGGAGCCTCTGACGCGGTATCGCTTTACTATTATCCGGGTATCAGTGAATCAGATTTTTGGATCGTTGCCTCTGAACCGCTTGATACATCCAAACTATGGCTCGCGATCCCCTGTTCAACCCTAGTCAAGCTGGTTCCGGATCAGGCCCCGGTGCTCATCCCATTGATCGATAGTGATAGTTCAGCCTTTTTTACGCCTTCCCTTGAAATTTTGTATGATAATCCGGGGCGTTTGCCCGTAGAGATCCGATACCGCAACAACGCGCCGACCTCGATCAAGATCTATGATATAAGCGGTCAACTGGTGACAAATTTTACTCTCCCTTATCGACAGCAGGGAACCGTGATCTGGTACGGTCTTGACCGGCATCAACGTTTAATCAGCGCGGGTAATTACTTTTGTCAGATGATCTTACCGGATACAACCTGCAGTATAAAATTGACTATCTTACCTTAGTCTGCTGCCTTTTCCCCCAATCTCCGTTACCCCGTATCTCCTTTTCACCGGTACACGATTTCTCCCTTTCACCTTTTCACTTCATTCCCAGCTCCCCATCTGTCATTCCCCGGCTAGACCGGGGAATCCAGTTCTTTAATTACCAATTACTAATTACCCAATTACAAATATCAAGGATCAGTCCTTTGCTGATTACGGTCTACGGATTACCCACGCCTGAGGCGGACAAGCGATTACGGTTCTTTTCATACTTGACACATAAAATATCTCCACTATAATTAAGTATAGTTTAAGGAAAGGAGGAAGCATGATTAAAAGATATGTGTTGATCGGATTATCAGTGCTTTTCGTCATATGCTTAGCCGGTTGCGGCGATAAGACTGACGAGGACGAATTGCGTGAGGCAGAAAATCTGGTCAATGGTCTCAATATGATGGCAATGATGACCGATGTTGACCAGTATACCGAATATACGGCTGATAATGGCATTTGTAGTCCACCAATTGGTTGGGATAGTGTACCAAGTGGTTATCAACTCCCTGATTGGACTGATACACTCTACTATGAGTATACCTTCCCACACTGGTGGTTCCCCAGACTTCATATTGATAGTGCAGGTGTTTTTGTGGACTCGATTCGATGGCTGGCTATGCCAGAGCCAGATGTATGGGCAGATGATACACTGGCATTGACCGGAATCGACACCTGGGTCATTGGCCAGTTACGCAATGATATTTATTTCCATACTACCTTCTCTATTGCGGATTCTCTGGTCGTGGATGGTCTTTTCAAGTGGAACTGGTCGGCAACCTGGTATGAATATAGCTATGAGGTAAGTAAATTCACAGAAGCAGCTTCTATCGATATTACAACATCTACTAATATCGGTTTAGGCGCTCATTTCTTGTTTGAGGATGATGGCTCCGGGATCGAAACCAATTGCTACGCGGAATGGAATAGTACGCAATTTGTACGATACACTTTCTTCGCTGAACCAGATCCAGAAAATAATAATGCCGAAGGCTATTACACATTGCTCAGTGAAGCCTGGAAAGTGAGACACTATTTCCAGTTAGTAAGACACGAACAACCAGTGCAGTGATATAATCTCAGGTCATTATAAAAAAGGGGAGCTTACGCTCCCCTTTTTTATTAAACAATATATTACCCCATTGGAAATGGCATTTTGCCTCTGAACTTTCCTTTACCCATTTTTTTCATGAGGTCCCGGGCATAATTGAATTGTTTGAGCAATTGATTTACATCCTGAACCGTTGTTCCACTCCCGGCAGCAATACGTCTTTTCCGTGATCCGTCAATAATATCCGGATCTTTACGCTCGGATCGGGTCATTGAATTTATCATTGCCTCGATCTTTTTCATTTCATCCTCATTAACATCTGATTCTTTGACCCCGGGGATCATAGCTGCGATCTTGCCTAACGGTCCTAGTTTTTTAACCGCTCTCATTTGCTCTAGAAAATCCTCAAAATTCAGATCACCACTTATCATCTTTTTCCGTATCTTTTGCTGATCAATGTCCGACTCGACCATTTTGACCTTTTCAACCAGGCTGGCAATATCGCCCATACCTAAAATACGCTGGGCCATGCGATCCGGATAGAATTCTTCAAGACCGGATAGTTGCTCGCCAGTGCCGAGAAAAAATATCGGCACTTTGGCGATACGCGATATCGAAAGTGCCGCCCCGCCTCGGGCATCGCCATCCATTTTTGTCAGAATCGCTCCTTCAATTCCAATCTTTTCCCGAAACGTCACTGCCTGATTGACTGCATCCTGTCCGGTCATACCATCAGCAACTAAAATCCGATAGATCGGCCGCACGGCATCATTAACTCTTTTCAGTTCATCAATTAATTCATCGTCGACATGCAATCGACCAGCCGTATCGATTATAATAATATTATGACCCTTGTCCCGTGCAAAATCAATTGATCCCTTTACGGTCTCTATTAAATCGGTCTGGTCAAGTGGGTACACATCAAGACCGGCGCGTTTTCCAAGGCTTTCCAGTTGTTCGAATGCAGCTGGTCGTTTAATATCCGCTGGCACTAAAAGTGGTTTTCGACCCCGATATTTAACCCCCAGCTTTACGG
>Ga0154645_1137_pt3 | contig 12979 bp, 8 predicted proteins | sample Rifle2008BG13ft_FD_116074 | JGI IMG/M metagenome (GOLD analysis project Ga0154645, IMG submission 116074) | candidate division WOR-3 bacterium RBG_13_43_14
TAATAGGGTCACCGGGGCGGATATTAAGTTTTTCTTTTATATTGAAATTTTTAGCGACACCTACATCTATATACATATGCTCGATCTTGGGTAATTGCTTTCTTTCTTCTTCATTCAGCTCGTGGGGCGGTTTCATACCGATCACCCCCGGGATCAGATCACCCTTGCGGGTTTTGATCTTTACCCGCATACCGGGTAAATTCCCCATATACCAGCCGCCGATACTTAAAAATTTTATGAAACCGTCTTTAGTGATGTCTTTGACCATAAATCCGATCTCATCAAGATGAGCCGCGATCATTATGCGCGGCCGATCGCTCGTGCCAGTCTTTTCAGCGATAATACTGCCGATTCCATCCTTTTCGATCTTTAGTCCTTTGGGCAATTTGTCTTTAAAGATTAAACCAACATCCTCTTCAAATCCCGATATTCCAAATGCATCCGCCAATTCTTTCAATAATCCAATTCGATCCATCATACCTCCTTTATCCCAGTATACCGCGTTTGATGGAATTTTTTAAACATCAAGATTCTCAACATAACGGGCATTTTCTTCGATGAACTTGCGCCGCGGCTCAACCTCATCACCCATTAGTAATGAGAAGAGTTTACTTGCTTCAGCCGCATCTTCCATGGCTACTTTTTTAAGCATTCTTTTTTCCGGGTCCATGGTGGTTTGCCATAACTGTTGTGGATTCATTTCGCCTAATCCTTTGTAGCGCTGGACATCAAATTTTGTGTGGTCCTTTCCCTTTATCAGTTTCTGCAATTCATCATCCGAATACAGATATGATTCCTGACGGTTATGGCGAATGCGGTATAACGGCGGTTGGGCAATATATATAAAACCGGCATCGATTAACTCCTGCATGAAACGGAAAAAGAAAGTCAATAACAAAGTTCGGATATGAGCACCGTCAACATCCGCATCGGTCATAATAACGATCTTTTTATATCTCGTTTTGGATACATCGAAATCATCTTCGCCGATCCCGCAGCCGATCGCCGAAATGAGAGTTCGTATTTCAGTATTGCTGAGGATCTTGGTCAATCCGCTTTTTTCAACGTTAAGAATCTTACCACGAAGTGGCAATATTGCCTGGAATCGTCGATCACGGCCTTGCTTTGCACTGCCGCCAGCTGAATCACCTTCAACAACGAAGATTTCGGATTCATCCGGATTGGTTGATGAACAATCGGCAAGTTTCCCGGGTAATGTATCGCTATCGAGCAGCGATTTGCGCCTTGTTAATTCTCTAGCCTTGCGGGCGGCCATACGCGATTTTGCTGCACCCATGACCTTACCAATAATAATACTGGTGTAGCGGGGATTTTCCTCCATGAAACTGGAGAGTTTTTCATTCATCAGCGATTCGACCGCACCTTTGGCTTCGGCATTACCCAGTCGGGTCTTGGTTTGGCCTTCAAATTGAGGATTTTTAATCTTAATGGAAACGACCGCCGTAAGCCCTTCTCGCGTATCCTCCCCAGTGAATGCTAGATCATCCTTGAGTTGATTATGACGGCGGGCATAGTCGTTCAAGGTGCGGGTCAGGGCCGATTTGAATCCGACTAGATGGGTACCACCTTCGTGAGTGTTGATCGTATTGGCGAAAGTGAATATGTTTTCCAGATACGATTCATTATACTCCATTGCGATCTCAACATCTATATCATTTACCGTTTGAATAAAATGAATTGGCTTATGCAGTCGCTGACGACTGGAATCAAGGTATTTGATCATATCAACCAATCCACCAGTCGAAAGATAGCGTTCTTTTAGACCGGAATTGCGGTCCTCGAGATCGATCTTCAACCCTTGGTTGAGAAAAGATAGTTCACGTAAGCGCTGGCTGACAATTGTCTTGTTGAATTCTACCTTTGTGAAAATTTCTGTATCCGGTTTGAATATTATTTTGGTCCCGGTCCGAGTGTTTTTGCCGGTGATCTTGACCTTGTCATCGGGTATGCCCTGTTTATAACTTTGAAAAAAGATTTTTCCTTCGCGATAGACCTCAACCTTTAAGAACTCACAAAGTGCATTGACCGCCGAGACACCGACACCGTGCAAACCGCCGCTGATCCGGTATACCTTGTCATCGAATTTCCCTCCGGCATGGAGCATGGTCATAACGACTTCAAGGGCGGATTTTTTCTGAGTGGGGTGTAGGTCGGTCGGTATACCACGACCATTATCTTCTACTTCCACTATGTCCTTATCGATAATCACGTTAATATGATCACAGTGTCCGGCAAGGGCTTCATCGATGCCATTATCAACAACTTCAAAGATCAGATGATGCAGACCGCGTATGCTGATGTCGCCAATATACATCGCCGGCCGGCGGCGTACCGCTTCAAGTCCCTTTAATACCTGAATCTTGGAAGCATCGTAACGATCAGGATTAGGTGTTGTGGCTTCAGGCATTTCTTTTGGACCGGGTATCTTGTTTTTCTTTCCCATGACCACTCCTTTTTTCAATCGCCGAGAGGTTAATTATAAATTTTATATCTTTTATCGATGAATCATATTGCTTTATTTTTTTTAAAATATCGGATTTCATAATGAATAATTGATGCTGCCAGGCGGGCGAATCAACATCAACAAAAAGACATTGGAGATCGGTTGATATGGCCTTTGCATGACCGGCTATTTTTGGCCCGACTATATCCGACCACTTCTCTATTATCAGCCAGCATTTCATTCGGTCCTCAACGTTCAATCCTTTAATAACTTTGGGTAAGATTTTGTTAATTTTTCGCGGAAATTTCAAGGGAGCCTCGCTTAACATTGATAACCTGATGTGGTTGTTTCTGGAAATTATATGACGGCAGTCTGATGCTGGCATAAAATACCTGACCAGAGAGCATGGAGAAGATCTGGGCTTTTTTTGATTCATCAAGCTCGGCACCGACTTCATCCAGTAACAAAACCGGCCGGTGTCCGCTCTGTTCATAGAGCATTTCTGCTTCGCTGAGACGCAGTGCGATCGCAACCGCTCGTTCTTCACCTTCCGAGGCATAATTACGGCATGGTTTTTGATTTATTGTGATCAGAATATCATCACGATGCGGTCCGATCAATGTGTGGCCGAAAACGATCTCCCGGTTACGGTTGTGCTTTAGTGTTTTCTGATCGATATTCATTTCAGGCACCGAACTCTGGTATTCGATATCCAGCTGATATAGATCAAATTGATCGCCGAAAAAGCGTACTTTCTCTTTTATTTTTGGCAAAAATTGAGCCCGAATAGAATATATTTCATTGGCGATACTGATAAACTTTTCATCAAAGCTGTCGATCAAGCCATTATGATCATTATTCTTCATATCGATCAATAAACGGTTACGTTGCTGTATCGTACGCCGGTATTCAGATATCGTACTTAAATAGCTTGGTTTAAGTTGGGCGATCAACCAGTCCAGATAAGATCTCCTTTTAGCCGGGGCTCCCCGAATCAGCCATATATCGTCGATCGACAGTATTGTGATACCAACCCAGCCCAGGTACTCGCTAAGCCGGTGGATTTCATTACCGCCCAGGATTAATTTCTTTTGATCACTATCAAGATATATTGATGCTTCAGTGCCGTTCGATTGGGCATTGATTCTTAAGTACGTACGGTCAGAGGTGATCAGATTTTTTTCCTCACGGATACGGAACGATGAAGCACAGCCAACATAAAATATCGCTTCCAGTAAATTGGTTTTGCCGGCCCCATTGTCGCCAATAATGAAATTTAAACCGTCAACGCAATTTAGACTACCATCAGTTAAATTACGAAACCCTTGATAATTGATCTTTTTCAGCATTTTGGTTTAAAATTTTCCTGGTATATTATATGTGTAAATGCCCCAAAGTCAAGTAAAATAAAGAAAAATACAGGGATGGTGATTTTACTCGACCGTTAATACGGATTTTCGGTCGCTGGTTGAATATTGAAATATACTCTTATTTCACGGTTGCGGTTCAGGGATAGGCCGATGATCGGTATAAATTTGATATAGCCAAAACCGGCTTTAATTTCGGCTTTTAATTCAATGCCGGTTGACCAATAGAGTTCCTGATCCTGGTCGATTGCCGCATCAAAAAACACACTGCCAAAAAGATCTTCAATGTAAATATTTGGATTCCATAGCCCCTGTCGTATTGAAAATAATTTCTGATCAAGGGCATTATGTATTAGTAAGCCTTGATATGACCGCAGTTCATCATAGCCGCGTATCGGGATACGGGGCATATCTGGATTGTCCGGGTCATTATGAAAATATGAAAGTAGATAAAATGAACGGGTGTTCGCTCTGAGCTTCAGTCCTGCGATCAACTGCTGGGCTGAACGGTCAATGTTTGAATACCAGGTTTGCCGTTCATAAGGCAGGCGCGCTTGAATGAAAAAATAATGGGGTGATTGATCAAAGCGCATATATATACTGGGCGCGAATTCTTTACGGTTGAAATCATCAAAGGAGCGGAAATCGATGAGAAAACCGAAATAATTGATGCCGGGCCGGAGCTGAATATGAAGTGGATATGAGAAAAAAAGTTTCACAAGATCCGGTGATGCATTGAAATTTACGCTCAGCGGCATAAATATATTGGATCGCCAATTCAGTTCATAATACAATGAATTATTATAGGTCAGCAATGCCGTATATATATTCTCGAGCATTGCATCGGCACCGAACATAAAAAATCCCGGCTGCCATGATGTTAGACCTTCATTCACCGGATATATTACGGGCACGCGTGCCGCTGGTTCAAGAGTTGCTAAAAGGTCCCAGAAATTTCCGGGACGAGTTTGGACCGGAGTTTGAACTGGCCGATCGACAATTATTTCTTTTTCATGAAAGGCAAAAGGCTGCGGTTGATAAGGGAGTCGATATAGGTCGAAACCCATTTCATTGAGTCCAGTAAAATAAAGCTGATTGTCGATAATCAGTGGCCAGTGGGCAAAATCATTGGTTATTCTGTACACGGTTTGATCAATTAGATTGAGCTCATAAGCATCATGCTGTCCCCGATAATTCGCAATGTATAAAATGGTTGATTCGTTCTTGAAATATAATTGGCCTTCATTCCAAGGGGTAATCATAATCGGTTCGATACGACCGGTGACTGTATCGATAAGGCATATATCGCTGTTTTCATAGGGCCGGGCAGCCACCGCGATCAGATATTTATCGTTCGCGATCAGCTCATAAATAAGAAAATCGGTTTCCATTATTTTTTCAGGCAAAATTTGACCGCGCCAGAGCTCAGAGCCAAAAGCGTGTTTGCGATCGCAGGCAAAAAGCAATCGGCTATTCGATTGCAAACAAAAGGCGCGAATGTCATGCTCGAGTATGAATTCCTTTTTATTGGTCAATAGATCGAAACAGTAAAGCCGTGAAGTATAGCCAAATCCCTGTATATAGCTGTTTGCTGCGCCACGTTTTATCTCACGCATCGTGTAATAGAGTTTGTTATCCAAGATACGCAGGGGGGTCGTGACCAATGAATTGGTTTTGAGAGTAATTTGTTCTTCAGCATTTCGAGTATCATATTTATTTATACGATGGCTTGCAAAGACATCGAATGGACCGGCTTTGAATAAGCTCTTTCGAGCATAGTGAATATCATGACCTCGCGCGATCATGGAACCGATATACCATCCGCGACTAGTAATTTGATGATCCTGGCGTTCAGGTTCAGATATATTGTCGGCTATTGCCTGTCGAAAATATCTATAAAGAGTCGGAAAATCTTTTCCGGTTCTTTTACGCATTGACATATCAATACCGAATACGGGTAATATAACGGTAAGTGGTGCCCAAAAATAATGGCCGTAAATCCGTAAATGGTCATTCAGGGAATTTTGACCGTAGGTTTCGATAAAATATTGGGTGAATTGACCGCCATATAGATATGATTGATCTACGGGAAAACGTAATGGTTCATTGCTTATTTCAATCAAACCGGGTAAAGATTTTGCTCTGGTCTTCATATAGCGGTCATAATATCCGTCATTAAGCCGGCCTTCATAAGGAGATATTTGCGATTCGCCATATACGGCGATACCTTCGATCCACCACATTGGTGCGTACATATTTGGCGAAAATATATTGCCAAAACAGGAATTTAGACCTCTGGTCAGACCAGAGGTTCTGGTCATGTGCAGAATGTGTATCAATTCGTGATAGGCTACGGCACGATGCCAGCTTTGCTGCAAGCTCATCAATTCAGTGATATTATCGGGATAAGTGAAGACCTGCATTTTACCCAGAAACGGATCGGCAATACCATTGCTGTAGGACCCAATATCTTCGACTACGACGTAAACTGGTCTGGCGTCATTGCCGGTCATTTCGCGCGCGGCATTACGATAATATTCGAGATTGATGAGAAATTCATTGGCTTCCCATTGATACCCCGGTTTATGAAAAATGGTGAAATTATCAGTTTTGATCACCTGCCAATCAAACCAAGCAAAAATGAGTAGGATCATTTTTTGCGGTAATCAGTTAACAGTTAACGGATAACAGTCATCAGCTTCTGCGAAACTGATGGGCGGGGATTTTTAATAGATCGCGATACTTGGAAACGGTGCGGCGGGAGATGATGATCCCATCGCGACTCAGTTTCTTGGCGATCTGGGTATCGGATAACGGTGCGGTTTTATCTTCATTTAAAATAATGTCTTTTATTTTATTGAAAATGATGCGTTTGTCAGTATCGGCGACCGCCGGTTTAAAAAAGAATTTCATCGAGTGGATTCCCCATGGCGATTCAAGGTATTTATTCGCCAGGGCACGCGAGATCGTCGATGGATTGACGTTCAGCTGACGGGCGAATTCGGTCATGGTCATCGGTTTGAGATAATCATATCCTACTCTGAAAAAATCTTTCTGAAATTCAAGTATCCCTTCAAGGATGCGGTTAAGAGTTTTGCGGCGCTGTTCGATTGCGATGATTAGATTTTGTGCCGACTGTAATTTGTGCTTAATAAAGGCCAACTCTTCTTTATTAACGCCGTTCGGATTCTTCAGGATCTCGCGGTACTGCCGTTTTATCCGTATTCGTTGGATGTATTCATCATTGAGATGGCCAATTAAATTGTTCTCGCGCCAGCGTACGATAAAATCGCATGATACATATTTTGATCTTGCATTACTACATCGCCAGCCAGGCTTGGGATCGAGCTTTAATATCATTTCTTTGGCCTTGAGCAGTTGTGTTTCGGTAATACTTAGTTTCTTCATAAGTTCGTCATTATGATTCGACTGAAGTTCCTTTAAATGATCGCGGACCAATTGGCACTCGACCGAATTTTCATCAAATCCAAGTTCGGCCAGCTGAATCATAAGCGGATCCCTTGGATCCTGCCAGGCGCAGCCAACCGGATCGAAACGCTGTATCTGCTTGATAATATTTTTTACCTGATCGATCGAATATTCTTTACCGGCGATCTCTTCAGGACCAGTCGCAAGATGTCCATCTTCATTGATGTTGACAATTACTAATTCGGCGATCTCAAGATCGATGCCCTCAAATTGGCTGCGAGCCTGGCGCAATAAAAGATCATACAGGCGTTCACCTTCGTCAGCGATATTATCAATCGGGTCCCGGTATTCGTCAAAATTAAAAGTAGTTTGCGCCGGCTCATCAGCGAATAGTTCAGCGATATCGAATTCATTTTCCTGTTCACGTTTTTCTTTTTCAGGTATTTCCTCTTCGCGGTCGTCAAAAACAGGTTCCTCAATATTTTCATTGTTAATTTCATCAGTGCTTGATTCTTCAAGCATAGGATTGGATTCGATCTCCTGGCGTAAATATACATCAAGTTCCAGGTTTGGCAGTTCGATCAAGCGTAAATAATAAACCAGCGTCGGCAGAAAAGTCTGCCTCAGTTCTGGTTGTTGCCGAAGTTCATTGCGTTTGCGGTACATGCTTACACCTATGAAATTATAGTAAATAACTAATCAATGTCAAGGTGATTACAGATAACTGATGACTGTTATCTGTTATTTAGGTATTTAGGAATTTGTGATTTTTGGACTTTTGTCAGTCGTCATTCTAAAACCAGAATATTTACCGGATCGGCGGTCAATTCACTACGTCCTGCGGTGAGCGCTGAAGCTGTGATAACATGATCCCCGGGCATGAGCTGCCAGTAATATGAAAAAGGATAATATGCAGTGCCCAATTTTTTTCCGTCGATGTACCAGGTAACTTCTTTGAGATCAAGGGTAGTTGCAATCTGCAGACGTAGTTTTTGATATTCATCCCTAAGTATCGGATCTATCTTATAGATGTCACCATTATCCGGGAACATGATACAAAAATTATTCTGGTTTGCCGGAGCTTGACTGAATTGCAGGTCCTTTGCCTTCCGGTGATCGATCCTGGCTAACGCATGATTACAATATTCTTTTGGTTCATTCCCCTTGATGAATAACTCAGTGATAATATTTTCACAATCATTACATGGTATTTCTCCGGATAGAGCACAGATATTTACGGGTATAACTGATTCAGGTATTGCCGGTCGGACCGGATAAAGGTTTCGGTGAAGAAATAGCATGATATCCCTGAATATTGGTGCAGCACCAGTAATGCCGGAAACCTTGTTCATCGGGCTGCCGTCAAAGTTACCGACCCAGACACCAACTATATAATTACTAGTGTAACCAACACACCAGTTATCACGATAATCCTTTGAAGTACCGGTCTTGACCGAACAGAAAAAAGGCATGTTAAGCGGGCTGAATTCGCCAAAAGCTGGACTGCGAGCATTATTATCATTCAGTATATCCCCGATTATATAAGCTACAGCTGGTCTAAAGATCCGTACTCGTTTTCGGTCCAGCATAATTCTCTCACCGTTAATTGAGCCGATAAAATTGACTGATCGATAATATCCATTACTGGCAAAAATACTGAAGGCACGAGTCAATTCAAATAATGTGACCTCACCGTTTCCTAATGTAAGACCGAGCCCATAATGAACCGGGGTTTGAGTGAGGCTATTGAACCCGCTGTGCCTTAAACAGCGCCATAATTCATCAATGCCTATTTTTTCAAGAACCTTTACCGCCGGAATATTGTAAGAACAAGCCAATGCGGTACGCAATCTTACCAGCCCGTGGAATTTCTCGTCATAATTACGCGGCTGATAATCACCACTGGCCGTTGCCTCATAGGTTGGCAGGTCCGGGATCAGGTCCGCCGGCGTGGTTCCGTTTTCGATCGCGATCGCATAGGTGAAAGGTTTTATTGCCGAACCGGGCTGGCGTAATGATTGTGCCCCATCGACTTCTCCACAAACTGGTTCGAAAAAATCATTGGATCCGACATAGGCACGTAATTCAAGAGCGTTAAGCTCCAGGACAATAGCTGCAGCATTTGTCACGTTTGCATCTTCAAGACGGCGCAAGTTGTTATCAATAATCTTTTCGATCGCGGTCTGTATTTCTGGATCAATCGTTGTGCTGATCTGAAAAACATTGTGACCTATGCGATCGATATTCTTACGTACGTATTCGCAAAAATGCGGGGCAGTAAAATTTTTCTCTTTGGGAACGATCTGCAGCGGTTGCTCGAGTGCTTCAGCCAGGCAGACCGAATCGATACAGCCGGCGTTTTGCATTCGGTTCAGTAAATTTTTTTGAGCCCGTACCGCACGTTCTGGATAATGATATGGATTGTAGGATGACGGGGCGCGGGGTAATATCGCGAGCAGGGCCGCTTCATTGCAGGTCAGATCACGGGCTGGTTTACGAAAGTACATTTGTGAGGCAGCTTCGACCCCATGGGCGAGGTTGCCATAGGGTGCAGAATTCAAATATAATTCAAGGATCTCCAGTTTACATAGTTTCAACTCAAGGATCAGGGCAAAAATCGCTTCACGGAATTTCGAAAAAACGTCGCGAGATGGTGAATTTAAAAGATTTCGGACAAGCTGCTGCGTTATTGTTGAAGCTCCGGATACTACTTGTTGATTGAGCATATTCTGTATGGCCGATCGGATGATCGCGAGTACGTCAATCCCATTATGGGCAAAAAAACGTTTATCCTCGCTGGCAAGGGAGGCCATGATCAAATACGGCGAGATGCTGTCAAGGGTACAATAATGACTTATGTAGTCTTTATCCGAGAGTATTTCTCGAAGCACCGATCCGTGATGATCTAGGATCTGCAATGACCGGTGAACCGGGCGGTGGAGAAAATCATGACGGGTTGGGAGAATAAAAGGCATTGCCAATAATGCGCCAGTTACAATGATCAAAGCTATATGAATTTTTCGGCGCATAGAAAATTATATGGTCGTTTTAATGATTGTCAACCGGTCGGAGACCGGAACATGATGCGTTTGAGCACCAGAGTGGCATATGAGCCCGGCGGCAATATGAATTGTACGCCCATTTTAAACCGATCCGGATATTTATCATCGGGTTCTGGTTCATCATGAAACAGTTCGTCGACCGAAAACATAGCTGGCCGCATGAAGGTTTTAAATTGAACTTCACGAAATCTCATTTTCTGAAGGGCAAAATCCTTCTGTTCAACACCTTCCTGTATCAATATTTTTCGTATATACTCACCAGACATATCGTCAAGACTGGTTTTATGATTGAGCATGGGTATTTTTATTTCATTCAATCGACAGTTCTTTGGTAGATTTGTGCAAAAAGTCATTATCCCGAGTCCGTAGTTTATGACGAATTTTTCTGGGCATTTATCTTCGATCATCGCGCGTAAGGTTTCATTGAATAAATATGACTGATAGGCGAGCAGAAATAAGTTTAAAAGCTCGCGATCGATACGCTTGAATGCTGATCTGATATCCTTAGGATTTTCGATCAAGGAAAGTATCAAGAGCCGATAAATGCGCGGTGCGAATTCATAACATTTATTCCATGATCCCCAGTTATCCTGGCAATATTTTTTGAACGTTTTTACCGGTTTGCTGTCTTCGGGATGCGGGTAGCATAATAACAACTTGAGTGCCCCCTGATAATGACCCTTTACGAGCAGTTTTGCGATGAATCCCTGCTTATGCCGGGCTGAACCGAAGCGCTGGTCGTCAAAATAATTCGGCATGCCGGATCGGCGAATTTCGGTAAGATTTTTCTTGATCATTTCAATATTTCCCTGATCAAGGTCCCGGATCATGATCTTGAAAGAGTTGCCGCGCAGATGGGAAGTTCTCAGGGGAGTGTTGATTTTACCGACCGGTTCAAGTGACAAGTTCTTAACGAACAGCGGTTTGAATATGCTGCCATTATAGGATAGATATTGTATTGACATTGAATAGCGGTCCTTGAGACCGGCACGAGAAAAGAATTCTTTCTGAAGTTTCAACTCACGGGCAACATAGTCGATCGCATCCAGCGTATTCCAATAGCGTTTGGTGAGCTTGAGTAGTGTGTATTTACCGGTCCGTGTTATCGGTAAATCAAGTAATTCCTCGACGATGAAGTCTTCCGGTTGTACTTTTATTTTCATTAGAAATCAGGCAGCGGTAAAATATAAAAAATCTTTGGCTCTTAAGAACGGAACAGGTCTTCAATTTCCCGTTGACTTACCGGACCGACCGCCGCGATCACATATTTGTTAAGGTCCAAATATTTGTGGTTAAGATCATTTACTTCGGTAGCCTTAACACATTTGATGTTAGTAATTATCTTGGTGATAGGGGTGACCGTATTTAAGTAGGTCATTTCCCGTCCCATTCGCAGCATGCGGTTGGTTGAACTCTCAAAGCTCAATAACAGATTACCGGAAAGATATGTCTTAGCTAATTCGATCTCATCCTTGGTAAATCCAGTATTGTTTATTTTTCTTATGATTTCTTTAACCTGCTCAGCGACTTTGCGGAGATTTTTTTTGTCGCAGGTAAAATAAAATCCGGTTATTCCGCAATCAGAATAAAGATCGATAAAACTCTGAACATTGTATACCAGGCCGTGGCGTTCGCGTAAACCCTGAAAAAGGCGGGACGACATTCCACCACCGAAGGCCATGTTCAAAAGCGAAAGACGGTAGCGCTGCGGTGATAAAAAATCGACTCCAGTGCTTCCAAGTACGACATGCACCTGAGCCGATTCTTTTTTGCGGTGGACTTTTACCTGACCGTAACGACCGGTTGGCGCAAGGCGCTTTCTTTTTTCAAGAACATGGCGGCTGAAGGTTTTCTTTGTTAATCTGTAGACCTCTTTATAATTGAAATCGCCGCTGAGGGCAATGACGATCGGTTGTTGCTTAAGTCTTTTATAATAGAATTTTGTCCTGGCTGCATCGTAACTGCTTACCGATTTTACCGTACCCGCGATCGGTCGGGCCATAGGATGATTGCCGTAAAGGGCACGAAAGAAAATATCGAAAACATAATCAGCCGGATCTTCGATATTCGTCTTTATTTCCTCAAGGATCACCGATTTTTCTTTTTTCAGTTCCTTGGGTGCGATGCGGGATTCAAAAAGCAGTTCAGCGATCAGATCAAAAATGCGGGTGAAATGCTCGGAAAGGAATTTGGTTACAATAATAAGGTTTTCCTTGGTTGTATAGGCATCAAAAGAACCGCCAAGACCTTCGATCAGTTTTACGATATCAAGGGATGAACGATTAGTCGTACCCTTGAAGAGCATATGTTCAAGCAGATGAACCATGCCGTTATCGTAGGTCGATTCGTCACGGGAGCCGAAATTGATAAAAAAACCAAGTGAGAAGGAAAAAAAACGGGCCAGGTGTTCGGTGACGAGGGTAACACCGGGCGCGATTGATGCGATATTGGTTTTATTGGCTTCGGGCGAGATTGATTCTACCCTGGTCATCGATTTCGTATACTTTAACGGCTATTTCATCGCCGATCTTTACTACATCCTCGACCCGACGAACTCTTTGATGGGATAGTTTTGAAATATGAAGAAGACCTTCTTTCCCGGGCAGAATCTCAACAAAGGCTCCGAAATTCATTATCCTTTTTACTTTGCCATTATA
>Ga0154645_1092_pt2 | contig 12799 bp, 12 predicted proteins | sample Rifle2008BG13ft_FD_116074 | JGI IMG/M metagenome (GOLD analysis project Ga0154645, IMG submission 116074) | candidate division WOR-3 bacterium RBG_13_43_14
GTGGTCAGTCTTTTCGTGAAAAGTGTTAACATCTATGAGATCAGCAATACTGGCTGGGGTTATGATCTTGGATTTTTAATAGGACTCTGTTTCTCTTTCCTGGCACCATGGCGTTTGACCAAGCATCGCGGTCACAAAAAGGTAAAGGCGGAATGTAATTAAAGATTCAGGATTTTGAAACCTTTTTGCGTATACCGCGTCATATATATATATCGCCTTGAATGGCATATCTGGTATTTTGAATGAATAATAGAAAGAGAGGAGATAGAATGAAGATCGGTACAGCCGTGGTGCTAATGACATTAATATTACAGTTACTTGCTGCGCAGTCAACTGTACCCGGTTATTTACTGCAGAGAGATTTTGAATTGGCTTCACCGGGTGCTTTTGGTGTGGGTTTATACGGATATGATAATCCGGCCGTACTCAATTATCTGCATCAAAGCGATATTATGTTTACCTGGATGGATACGACCGGAAAAGTTTTAAGGCTGGAAAACTGGGGATTGTTTATCGGTTTGCCAAAATTCGGTTTTGCTGTGATGCGTCAGGAAAATGCATTGGGCAGCGTTTTGGATTGTCGTATTACTACCGCATTTGGCGGACGTAAAACCGGTTTTGGCCTGGGCTATGGATGGTCCTCAGGAGACACTGAAATGTTCAATCGGACCAGCGTATTGGCTTTGGGCTCTTTGTACCGGCCCAGCAAATATATATCTTTTGGTTTGACCGGACTATTCGCACTTTCAAATGGAAATCATGAAGGGACCGCTGAACTCGCGATTCGACCACTGGGCAATGAGTTAATCACTTTATTTGGAGATTATAATGCTCAAGAGGGTATTGCAATTGAAGAAGGTTTCTGGAGTGCCGGTCTCGTTATCGAACCCTTGCCTGGAATACGAATTACCGGTAGATATATGGATGATAAATCATTCAACGCCGGTATGAATTTGAGTTTAGGGCGCGGGGGATTGACTTATCAGGGACACTTCAATGAAGACGTTGAACCGGTTCATAGTGTATATCGTATTCGTTCGGGTGCATATGACCGGTCATTCCTTAATTCGGTTTTCACGAAAAAGAAAAATTATCTCAAAATGGATCTAAATGGCCCCCTACAGTATCAACGTTATCGGCTATTTGACAAGGCAAAAACCTTAAAAGAAGTCTTGATCAATATTGAAGCCGCAAAAAATGACCCGGCAATCGCCGGCATTGCAATTAATTCTTCGGGCATGCAGATCAACGGCGAAATGCTCTGGGAATTACGCGACAAATTGAGCGATTTTAGATCATCAGGCAAGCATGTCATTATTTATGTCGACAATGCCGATTTCGCTGAATACTACTTCGTATCGGTGGCGGATAAGATCGTAATGGATCCGATCGGAATGCTTGATCTGCGCGGCTTGATGATGGGTCGTACATTCATGAAGGGTACGCTTGAAAAACTCGGCATTGGTTTTGATGAATGGCGCTTTTTCAAATACAAGTCTGCAGTCGAGGTTTTTTCCCGGGATCAAATGTCGGATGCGGATCGCGAACAGCGGCAAGAAATAATCGATGATATTTATAATATAATCAGAACCGAAGTCGCTCAGTCCCGGAATATTACGCAGAACCGTTTTGATAGTCTGGTCAACAGCGCAATGTTCTTTACTGCAAGAACCGCCTTTGAAAATGGTCTTGTTGATACGCTCGGCCGCTGGGATGCGGTCGAGGAAATAGTCAAAGATCTGGAAGGCGGGAAAAAATCTTTTGTCAATGCAGATAAATTGGACTATTATAATCTGCCGTCGGATGCTCGTTGGGGCGAAAAACCGAAAATTGCGATCATTTATGGACTTGGTGTGTGCGCAATGGACGAAGGTATTACTGCACGGCAACTAGTTAAGGATGTTGAGGCGGTCACGAAGGATGGAAGCATAAAAGCAGTAGTTTTTCGCGTCGACTCACCGGGCGGCGATGCCCTTGCTTCAGATATTGTCTCTGAAGCGATAAAAGAATGTACTAAGGAAAAGCCGGTACTAGTTTCTCAAGGATTGGTCGCCGGATCAGGCGGTTACTGGCTGTCAATGTACGGTGACAAAATCGTTGCGGCGCCGGTTACGATCACCGGTTCGATCGGAGTGATCGGCGGTTGGATGTATGACCGGGGATTGAAAGACAAGCTCGGCGTGACCACGGATAAAGTACAGGCTGGAGAACATGCGGATCTGGGTTTTGGCGCGGTTTTGCCGTTCATCGGTGCGATTGTTCCGGATCGCAATCTTACCGAAGATGAAAGGGTTAATGTTGAGGCCGAGATCAAAGGCATGTATAGGGAATTTGTACAAATGGTCGCTGACGGCCGGGGCAAAACATATGATCAGATCGAGTCGGTTGCCCAGGGCCGGGTATGGTCTGGAGTAGACGGCTATGATATGGGATTGATCGATACGCTTGGCGGCTTGGACCTGGCGCTGGCTCTGGCAAAAGACCTGGCCGGAATCAGCGAAAAAAGCGATATTGAGATTGTCGAGTATCCAAAACGCAAAATGCTCAGCCCGGATATATTCAAACCAAAACTGATCTCGCTTGATGCCCGCACAAAAAAGACCTTTGATCTAATCCGATTCTATTTGGATCATAACGGAAAACCAATACCGATGATGCCGATAGAATATGTTGATATGGCGATTGAGTAAACTAAAAATCCATCGATAATATTGATCAGGGCGCTTTTAGCGCCCTGATTTTTATTCATATAATCTTCGCCAGGGTTCTTGTTTGTTAGCTAAACAATTATCGATCGTTTTTTGAAGGGTGTTCGATGCCAGCAAGGCGCAGTGTTTGTTTTCATCGGGCAGTCCGCCGCAGTATTGAAGGAGCGCGGCCTGATTGATTTTGCGCGCTTCATTAATATTCTTACCGATTGTCATTTCGGCGGCGATGCTGGCGCAGGCAATCGTCGTGCCGCAGCCATCAGTGTCAAAAGTGCAGTGCGTGATCCGGTCATTTTTGATCTTTATGGAAAATTCCATTGTGTCACCGCAGGGCCCGGTTATTTTCGCATAACCGTCAGCGTCGTTCATTATGCCCCAGTTCCTTGGATTAAGCCAGTGATCAATCACGACCGGGCTGTAGATTTCTTTTAATTCACGGATAATTTCAGCCTGGGTTTTCTCGGCAAATTTATCTAACTCAGAGTCGCCCATATTTTCCTCAGCTCTTCAGTTATCATATTATCTGTGTACTCAACTAATGGTTTACCGGCTATTATTGATTCAGGCACGCTCTGGTCAAAAGCGATAAGCCCCTTGATCGGGATTCCGTTCTGACGACACCAAATTTTGATATTGTCCGTGTTCTCTTTATTCAAATCATGTTTGTTTATAATGCAGGCGGTGTTGATATTGAAGTGACGGGTAAGGTCAATGACTCTTTTAAGATCATGAATACCGGAAAGCGTGGGTTCAGTGATTATCAGGGCAAGATCAGCACCAGTTAGGGAGGCAATGACCGGGCAGCCAATACCTGGTGAGCCATCTATTATAACGTAATCCAGGCTGCGTTCTTCAGCAATTTTCCTTGCCTGCTGCCGGACCAGGCTTACCAACTTGCCTGAATTTTCCTCGGCAATGCCGAGCCGGGCGTGAACCATTGGTCCGTATTTTGTTTCGGAAATAAACCATTTACCGGCAATGTTTTCGATCATGCAAATCGCACCGGTGGGACAAATGCGGGCGCATATGCCGCAACCCTCGCAGGCAATTTTATTGATTTCGCGGCATGGTTCGCCGTTTTTACCGTTACTTTTGTTCAGCTTACTGCACATGGCGGCACTAATAAGAACCGCTTCATAGTGACATGCTTTTTCGCATTCACCGCAGCCGGTGCATTTTTCTTCATCGATGTGCGCCTTGGGCAGGCTATAAAAATCGTGCTCTTCTACTATCTCGGGATGTAGTAATAAATGCAGATCGGCCGCATCGACATCACAATCGACCATGACCTTGTTTTGCGCCAATGCCGCAAACGAACCAGTCAAAATGGTTTTGCCCGTACCGCCTTTACCGCTGATGATTACGATCTGCTTCATTTGATCTTGTGAAATATCACGATACAAAAATCCCCCCTTTTTTTAAAGAGGGAAGATGGGGGATTATAATGATCGGTTAATTGCATCGTCTTTGAATTGATAAGCGCAACGATCGGAAAAGCTCTTGATACGAGGAATCGATATCAATCAATGGTATGCCTTTTGAATAGGCAACCGCAAATTCCCGGCTGAATGGTATACGCATGAGTATCGGAATTTTCTTCTGTTTACAGAAATTTTCGATTATCTTGTCATTTTGATCGCTTCGGTTTACGATAATTCCGGCGGGAATATTCAGTTTTTCCATTGTTTCAACCGCGAGACTAAGATCATGCAGTCCAAAAGGGGTCGGTTCGGTGACCAATACTGTAAAGTCACTTTCTTGCACCGCTTCGATCACCGGGCAGGACGTCCCGGGCGGGACATCAATGATCGTTGTATCTCGGTCAGTCTTTGACAGGATTTTCTTCATTTGCTTGATGATTGGCGTGGCCATTGGTTCGCCGACATTCAAACGGCCTTGGTAAAAGATGATCCCACCACTCATGCCGCTTTCGATCACACCGATTTCGCGGTTTATTTCATGAATCGCCGATGTTGGGCAGAGCAATGAACATCCGCCGCAGCCGTGGCATAGCTCAGGAAAAATCAGGACTTTTTCTTTGAGAACCGCGATCGCATGATAGGCACATATTTCAGCGCATTGCCCGCAGTAGTTGCATTTCGTTGTATCGACAGTCGGTACTGGTATGCTGACCGTACGCGTATTTGTGATTTTTGGTTTTAAGAATATCGCGGCATTCGGTTCCTCAACGTCGCAGTCGATGAATTGAATTTTTGCCATTCTATTTTTATCCAGTGCCAGTGCAAAATTCGTTGCCACCGTTGTTTTCCCGGTGCCGCCCTTACCGCTGGCAAAAGCTATTATCATTTCAGCTGCGGATTAACGATGGGTTCAGGAAAATTTTGGTTCAATCCCTTCGACATGTTCCATCAGTTGAGCAAGGTGGTGTATCACACCTTTCAGTTTTTCCACAGCAGGTTGATCCGGATGGAGATGAGTTTTTCATAATCACGGCCGCCGGTTTTGATATCAGTTTGTGTATTTTGTCCGAACCGCAATGCTTGCAAATAATTTTATGTTGTTTACTGCTTTGCTCAAACAAAAGTTCAAAAGTGGCGCCGCATTTTTCACAGCGATATTCATATATGGGCATAGAAACCTCCTGATTACCTACTGTTTCCTTATCATCTTAGCGCCGCATTTTGTGCAGGTAACCTGATAACACGGAGTGCCTGGTTGATGGGCGACGCTGTTGCCGCAATTAGGGCATAAACATTCACCCCCGGTACCCGCACCCCTGCCTCCTCTTTGACCTTGACCACCGCTTCGTCCAAGACCACGACCGGTTCCAGGTCCCTGACCACGCGGTCCGGTTCCATCACCTTTTGGCATATTGTCTCCTTTCTGAATATTTCTTATTTGCTATTATCAAAAACCATTTATTTGTTAGGCAAGCCCGATTTAGAGACTACGCTTGGGCCGGAAGCCGTTCTTAGCTCACCGCGATTCAGTTTTTCTACCGCCTGCTTGATATTACCCGAAACTCCGGTGATGACTTCGATCCCGGCTGCCTGCAGGGTTTGAAACGCGTTTGGCCCGACATTTCCGGTGAGCACCTTTTTGACATCCTTACTGGCAATTAACTGGCCCGATTGTATGCCGGCGCCGCCGGATGAATTGATATTGGGATTGGGCACGGCTTCGAGATCAAGCGTTTCGGTATCAATGATCAAAAAATACTCGCATCGTCCGAAGCGCGGGTCGATTTCCGAATTCATATCCTGACCACGAGCGGTTATACATATTTTCATTGTTACGGCTCCTTTCTTTATTCTTTATGTTCGCATTGGTCTTCTTGGGAATGGTCGCAAACGTCTTTATCAAGACCATATCCTTTTCCAGCTCCTGGTTTGCATAAACTTGGTCCACCGGTGAGCTTTCCTTCGCTTAATTTTGTAACAACCTCATCGATCAAACCCTCGACACCAGTGATCGTCTGAATATCGTACTGACTAAAAAATTGCGTTGCCCGCGTTCCCATGCCGCCGGCCACGATGCATTCAACACCTTTTTCATGCAGAAACTGGGGGATTGCGCCTGGCTGATGACCGGGATTTTGCACTATTTCTTTTTTGATAATTTTGCCATCATTGATATCGATGATTGTGAAGCTTGGACAACGTCCAAAATGTGCTGATACATATTTACCATCGGTTGATATTGCAATGCGCATGATCAAACCTCCTTTCTTTGTTCGGCAATAAAAGGGGGAGCGGGATCGATAAACCCGCTCCCTTTGTTTTATTGGTCGGTTTCATGTTGGGCTTTTTCCAGAATGTCGGTACGCTTTTTGATGTCTTCAAGTTGATTCTTATAGAAATCAGCGCAAAACCAATTGCGCCAGCCGCGGCCACCGCCGCGATGAAACCCACCACCGCCGCGTCCGCGTCCAAAACCGAACCAGCCGCGACCCGGCATTGGGTTTACATAACCGGGCGCAGCGAAGCCGGCGCAATATCCGGCTCCTCTTCCGGTCATCGGTCCGTATCCGAGAGGTCCTGTTCCATCACCTGCTGGCATCTTCATCACCTCCTCTTATGATATTGAAATAAAAATACTCTAAACTCGCCAGAAAATATTCCTTGCCAGTCATTGCGAAACCGAAGGGCGTGACAATCTTTTAATGGTTTTCTGACATTGATCGCATAATCCATAGAATTGAATCAAATGATTAGTGATCTCGAAGTTAAACTTTTTGCTTAATCCTTTTTCAGTTCGGCTTAATAATTCTATTTCTTCATCGATGAAATCAGCATAATCGATTATCCGTCCGCAATTCGTGCAAACCATATGATGATGATGTTTTCTTCCTTTAGATGTTTCGGCTAATTCATATCTTGCCCGTCCATCGCCAAAATCGAACTTTAAGACGATCCCCATTTGAACCAGTAGTTCCAACGTACGGTAAACCGTTGTCAGTCCTATATCCGAATGCATCTTATGAACCTCGAGATAAACATCTTCGGCGCTAAGATGGGCTGTAGTGCGGTTCAGGAGTTCGATTATCATTTGACGGGGGAGAGTGATACGGTAGCCGCAGCCCCGGAAGCGGCCATGCCACCATCCTGCGTTCATTCTATGAAATCCACGCATTTTCGGTCCTTTTTTCCATTTCTTATTTTGTAATATTATCTATTTTTATTATCAATCTATATATTTATTAATCAAAATCACTTATTGATAATGGTTATCATTATCAATATAATAGAAAAAAGCCATTTGTCAAGGGGTCAAATACAATAGACCTTGCTTTTCACGTGTATGTTCGGTATAATATTATCATAAGGAGGCAATGTGATAGTCACGTTATTGACTTTATTTTTTACCAATGCAACGATCATTCAAGATATCACTTTTGATAAGGAAATGCTCATTATAACAAAACAAAATGAATATGTGCGGATCTCTTATCCAGGATGTGATTTTACCGATGAGATCGGCGCACCGGAGCTGCCTGCCAAAGCCATATTAGTTGCTTTACCTTACGGTGCTAAGATACTCGATGTGCGCGTGCTTTCCAATGATGCTTATGTTTTTGAACCGGCAGCCCGAGTTTCATACGTACATACCCCGGTGATATTATGCAGAACCGATATTGATCTTGTTGATCGACCTGACCTGACAATATATGATTCTGATGAGTTGTACCCAGGGAATATTGTAAATTTTATCGGTGCTTCAGACATTGATAATTATCAATTATGTGAGCTTATTGTTCATCCGGTGCAATATCAACCCCGCGCAAATAAAATAATATTCAGTAGCAAAATTACGATCGCGATCGACTATGAGGGGGGGATCGTCAGGACCGCACGGACTGGAATAGTCGCTGAACTGGTGATCAATCCTGAGAATGTTATTTTAGCGGATCCGCAGCGTTCGCGCAGTATGAATGAATATGTGATTATAACCAATACCACACTTGACACGGTATTCCAGCGGCTGGCCGATTGGAAAACAAAAAAGGGTGTACCCGCGATCGTGCGGACCACAAACTGGATATATTCGAATTATTCAGGTGAGGATAATCCAGCCCGGATCCGTAATTATTTAAAGACCCTGCCTGATTCAAATACCAAATATGTGCTGTTGGCCGGTGATACTGGGGTGATACCTTGCCGTTTTGCCTATGCAATGAGCTGCAGCGCATTTATATCGCCGGGCCGCGAAGATACAATGCCAGCCGATCTTTACTATGCGGATCTGCAGGGAACCTGGAATTTCGATAATGATGGCAGTTATGGCGAGATCGAGGATAGTATTAATCTCTATCCTGATCTGTATGTCGGTCGGGCACCGGTTGCCAGCATTGCCGAGGCCCAGAGATTTGTTGCGAAGATATTGCAGTATGAAAGAAATCCCAACACGAGCTATCATAAAAAGGCAGTCCTGGCGGCTGATGTGCTGTGGTCTAATCCCTATACTGATCAGGGTGTGCACAAAAATCAGATCGAACAACGTTCGATCCCGCCCGATTTTACAGTGACCAAACTCTATGACAGCCAGGGGACACTATCGCCAGCAGCCGTGAAAAATTCCTTGCGTTTGGGGCAGAGTCTGTTCAATCATGACGGGCACGGCTGGATCGATGTCATGGGTGCCGGAACCGGCAACCTACGCAATATCGACTTTGATACCCTTACCAATGAACCCTATTTCGGTATATGCGTTTCGATCGGTTGCTGGACCGCGGCCTACGATTACGAATGCATTGCCGAATCATTTGTGAACAGTCAGCATGGCGGCGGCATTGCATTTATCGGCAATTCAAGCTATGGATGGGGTTCACCGGGAAATCCGGGTTTTGGGTATTCAGACCGGTTTGACAGCCGTGTTTTCCATTCGCTGCTTGTCGAGGATAATTTCCATATTGGTGATGCATTAGCTTTGGCCAAGGCATTTTTCATACCTTATTCCCGGGAGAAAAATGTCTATCGCTGGCATCAGTATCAGATGAACCTTCTCGGTGACCCAGAAATGCCTGTTTATACCAGTACGCCAGTAAGCATGAACATATCTCATCCCCAGGTAGTACCGATCGGTACAAGCAGTATTCTGATCACGGTTAAAGATGCGGTTACCGGAGAGCCGATCAAAAATGCATTGGTTTGCCTTATGAAAGGAAGCGAATCCTATGGTGCTGGACATACCGATGCGAGCGGCACTATATTCATTCCGACAACCCCATCATCTGCGGGCAATATGGATCTTACAGTTACTGCACATAATTATTTGACCATTGAAACGAGCATACCGGTGATCACCGGGTCATATGTTAATTATCGGGGTTGGTCAATAAATGACTCGCTGGGCAATAATGATGGCATTGCCAATCCTAACGAAGAGATCTATCTTGATGTGGTCCTGAAAAATACCGGCAGTGCCGCGGCTAATAATGTTGTTCTTGTCTTGAGCACGCCGGATCCCAGAGTTACGATACTTGACAGCACTGAGAATATCGCGGTTATCAATGTGAATGATTCGTTATACATAAATAATGCATTTCATATTGATATTGATACTGCTTCCAACGGGCACGGTATTGCCTTTGATCTGGAAATAACCGATGCGGTTCGGACCTTGAACTATGCGCCGACATTGCTGATCGGAACGCCAATTCTTGAACTGGATGATGTTTATGTCGTCAATCCGCCGTCTCTGCCCGGTCAGACCAAAGAAATAAGATTCATAATCAATAACCGCGGCTATGGCTGCGCGCATCATGCCTGCGCTCTTTTGTCAGAATCAGATCCATATATTTCAGTCGTGCAGGATTCAGCATATTACGGCGATATTCCTCCAGAGGTCGATTCGATCGTGCTCGGACCATATACGGTTAGTATCAGTTCATCGATACCAGCTGGGCATCACCCATCACTGACATTGTCATTTCAGGCTGTGGATTACAGTGCATCGGCCAATTATAGTTTGATCGTCGGTTCTACCGGTTTTGCCGATAACCTGGAAACGGGATCATCTAAATGGACAACCGGCGGTACGAGTAATCGCTGGCATATTTCAACCTATCGCTGTTTTTCAGCCACCCATGCTTGGTATTGCGGCGACAGCACGACTCATCGATACTCGAACAGCATGAACTGCTATATTCAAACCCTGCCGTTCATGATCGATCATAATTCATCCCTATCTTTTTACCGTTGGCTCAGTGTGCCGCTATACGGCAGCGATGGTATTTATGTGATCGTGACCGGGAATGGTATAAATGATACGCTTGATTTTATCGGCACTGGCGGAGCGCTTGAAGAACGGGCGATACAGAGTGATTGGATGGAAGAGAAATATTCTCTAAGCGATTATTCGCCGGGAGAAACTTTGCAGATACGGATTGCATTTAAGAGCGATAATGATGGCGATATCGGCGAAGGATTCTATATTGATGACGTTAATGTTCAAAATGCCTTTGTAATTGAGGTTGCTGAACACGATCAAAATAGCCCGAATCGATTGTTTTTCGATATCTGGCCCAATCCGTTCCGGCGCGCCGTTAATATTCATGTGTACCAGAACGCTCAGCCGATCAACAGCAGTGGTACGCTCAGCATATATGACTGCAGCGGCCGGCTGGTTAACGAGTTCGCATTTACGGTTACCGGTGAATTGTTGCCGATTACCGTGCACTGGAACGGGACGGATCGAGCTCAGCGACCGGTTCCGGCGGGTGTGTACTTTATTCAGTGCGAACTTGCCGGCGCGACCGCGATTAAAAAGGCGGTATTGATGCGTTAGGTTGGTCTATTACTAATAGCTGTTAAGAGCAGGGTGCGCAGGATCGCACCCTGCTTTTTTTGCGTATTTTAGTGGTTTGTTTCGGATTATGACTCTGGGTGAAGAGTAAGGGCTGACCCCATTTCCCTTAAAAAACATCAATATCCAAATTTAGTCATCGGTCAGTGACCAAATTTGGATAATGGATATTGACAAAGATATAAAGATAGATATAATAGGATTATGAAGAACGAGCTTGTGATACACAATCTCTTCAAAGAAAGTATCGATGCTTTTGTGAAAAATGATCCTCACTTGAGCGGTCTCAGGAATCAAAAATATGTATTCCATCCATCATTGGAACGTGAGATGTCGCTTGATGCTCCGGGAATTTATATTCTAACCGGAGGGCGACAAGTGGGTAAATCAACCCTGATGAAACTATTGATAAAAAATTTGCTGTTCGAGAAGCGGGCTGCACCCCGGCAGATTAGTTATGTCGCATGCGATTTGTTTGAGCGATATCAGGAATTAGTTCTCGTAATGCAGCAGGTATTCGAGGAAATGGATCGCGAGAAGTATTTTTATTTATTCCTCGATGAGATCACGTATGTCAGAGAGTGGGATAGGGCAATAAAACACTTTGCCGACCTTGGTTATTTCAAACACGGATACCTGCTTATAACCGGTTCGGATTCGATCGTCCTGAAGGAAAGCATGAAAAAATTCCCGGGACGTCGGGGCAAAGCAGATACGACTGACTTTCATTATTATCCACTTTCTTTCTCAAATTATGCACTGCTTGTCGCGCCCGACCAGAAGGCGGCAATCAATGGATTTAAAAAGTCAATTGTTTCCCCCCAGGCACTTGCGGAGATGAGCCCGGATTTACTTGAGAAATGCACGGCTAAGATTGATGTCAAGGTAATCAGTGAACGCTTCGAGAATTACTTATTGACCGGCGGTTTTTTATCAGCCATAAACGGTTTTGCAAATAGCGGGCGTATAGATAAATTCATCTATCGGATCTACCAGGAATGGGTGATCGGCGATTTTCTGAAACGAAACAAGCGCGAGTTTTTTTTAAAAGACATAATAACCGCTTTGACGGACCGGCTGGCAAAACAAGTTTCAATTCATTCCATTGCATCCCAAACCGAAATTCAGCATCACGCAACGGTTCAGGAATATTTGGAGATTCTGCAGGATATGGATGTGTTATTTATTCAACCGGCACTGCGTGAAGACAAATTGCGTCCCGCGCCAAAAAAGGCAAGGAAGATTCATTTTTCCGATCCGTTTATCGCTCAGGCGCTCATCGCTTGGGCTTTTAAGGTGGATGAGCCCTGGGTATTTGCCGAGAAAAACGTAGCCCGCGAGAGTGCATTAAAAGAAAATATTGTCGAAGGATGTATCTCGGCGCTCCTGCGGCGAAATTATCCGACCTACTACATTAAGGCAGATGGAGAGGTGGATATCGCGATCCTTACGGGCCGGACATTCCTGCCAATTGAGATAAAGTGGTCTGAATCCTTGAAGAAAGCCGACCTGAAACAGATCCTGAAGTATAAAAAAGGCATTGTCGGATATAAAGGACTTCGGATTGGTAAATATGAGCACCTTTTGGTGTTGCCCATACCTTTATTGGCGTTGTTGCCTTAATTTTTGCGATAAGAATCCAACGGCACATGCCGGGCAAAATCTTCAATTAATTCAACCATGCTTCGCTTGAAACCAATCAGGCTCTTAAAAAAAGTAATAACTACATTAGCCTGCTGGTTGGTCAATCCATGCCGCAATGCGTTTACGATGGATTTTTTGTGAATATCATCAACCCGCCGATTCAGCGTATTAGTCATGCGAAA
>Ga0154645_1154_pt1 | contig 12467 bp, 12 predicted proteins | sample Rifle2008BG13ft_FD_116074 | JGI IMG/M metagenome (GOLD analysis project Ga0154645, IMG submission 116074) | candidate division WOR-3 bacterium RBG_13_43_14
TGGGCGCGGGCAAAGATACGATCGGCAAGATGCTGGCTTTAAAGACCGGCCTGGGATTTTTATCGACCGATGAGTTCATTGAAATTTCGGAAAGCAGATCGATTTCGGATATTTTCCGTATCAAAGGCGAAGATTATTTTCGCCGCAAAGAGACATCGGTTTTGAAAGCGATACAGAGATTGCCGAATTTGATCATCGCCACCGGTGGCGGCATGGTCATGCTTGAAAAGAATCGGCGTATTATAAAAAAAATGGGCACGATTATTCATCTTGATGCTGGAATGTCCGTATTGCTGGTACGGACAAGAATTGATAGACAAAGACCCCTAACGAAAAATAGAAAGTATTTAAAAAAATTGTTCAGACGGCGCCGCGGTTTGTATGACTTTTGCGATTACCGTATCGATACCGAAAATAGAACGCCAACCGAGATCGCGAAGATACTAATGAAAAAAATCAATTTAAAAAGCTGTCGGGGGCGGTCGAATATTCAAAGGTATATAATCAAGATCGACCGCAAAAAATATCCAGTGTTGATCGGCAATAATATTCTGGCGCCGGCATTAAGAACCGTTCTTGAAAGTAAAAAAATAGCGATCATATCCAATCCACTGGTCAGCAGTCTTTATCGATCAAAATTGGTAAAGGCATTAAAGAAAAAACATTCAGATATACATGAATTCATTTTACCGGACGGGGAAAAGTATAAAAACGTGAACAGTGCGCTTAAAACATATAATTATCTGCTCAAAAATGCTTTTGACCGCTCAGATATGATAATTGCTTTGGGTGGAGGTGTGATCAGCGATCTGGCTGGCTTTGCGGCTTCAACTTATAAACGGGGGATAAAATATGTAATAATACCGACTACCCTGATGGGGCAGGTCGATGCCGCGATCGGCGGCAAAACCGGCATCGATATGATGGTGAAAAATTCAATCGGCACCTTTTATCAGCCGGATCTGGTGATCATTGACATCGATTTTATTAAAACCCTTTCCCGGCAGCATTTTATTGGCGGACTTGCCGAAGTGGTAAAATACGGGGCGATCAGAGACTCGGCATTGTTTTTATTGCTGGAGGAAAAGATCGATCTGATCAAAAAGCGTGATCCGGAAATATTGAAAGAGATCATAACACGTTGCATCGAAATAAAATCCAAAGTCGTGGCGAGAGATGAGCGCGAACAGACCGGTCACCGTTTAATACTGAATTTTGGCCATACTATCGGCCATGCGATCGAGTGCCTGTCTCAGTACAATATTGATCATGGAGCCGCCGTAGCGATCGGCATGGTTCTGGAAGCCGGGATCGCTAATAAGCTTGGTTTTTTAACCGGTCATGAACAGCAGCGCTTGAAAGATCTTATTTCAAATTTCGGGTTGCCGGTGCAGTTGCCTCAAAATATAAAAAGTACTGGTATTAATGAATGTATAAGGCAGGATAAAAAACAAAGAAATTCACGGATACAATTGCCGCTACTGATCGGTATTGGTAAAATAAAAATCAGGGAGGTGAAATGGGAAAAGTTATCGTGATCAATGGACCGAATCTTAATTTACTGGGCATAAGGGATAAAGAACTCTACGGTGAAAAAAACCTTGAGCAAATAAACAAGGAATTGCAGTTCAATGCTGATAAACATGAGTGCATGATCGAATTTTTTCAGTCCAATCATGAAGGCGAGATCATTGACGCGATACATAATGTCCGGGGCTACACCGGCATAATTATAAACGCGGGCGGATATACTCATACCAGTGTCGCGATACGTGATGCGATCGAGGCGATAAATGTACCGGCGATTGAAGTTCATATCAGCAATATTTATCAGCGCGAGGATTTCAGGAGAAAAAGTATTATTGCGACTGCCTGCCTCGGCCAGATCACGGGGCTGGGCTGGTATGGATATTTGCTGGCGCTGAACTTTTTTTGCCGGGGGTCGGCGCAATGAAATATTGTCAGCCGGATGAAAAGGGTAAATATGGTGAATATGGCGGCCGCTATGTACCTGAAACCTTGATGGCCGCTTTGCATGAGCTCGAAAGTAAGTACAACATGCTAAAAAAAGATACGAATTTCAATAATGAGCTCAAAGAACACTTGCGTGATTATGCCGGCCGGCCAACGCCATTATATTATTGCCGTCGGCTCACTGAATTGTGTAAAGGCGCAAAAATATTTTTGAAGCGCGAAGACCTGCTGCATACCGGCGCCCATAAAATGAACAATAGTATTGCCCAGGTGCTGATCGCCCGGAATATGGGTAAAAAACGCGTCATTGCCGAGACCGGCGCCGGTCAGCACGGGGTCGCAACCGCTACGGCCTGTTCATTATTAGGTATTGAATGTGTAATTTATATGGGTTCAGCCGATATAAAAAGGCAGCATGTCAATGTTCAGCGCATGGATTTGCTCGGCGCGCAGGTCATTGAGGTTGCTTCGGGCTCGAGAACTTTGAAAGATGCGATCAATGAAGCGATACGCGATTGGGTTACCAATGTCAATGAAACATATTATTGTATTGGTTCGGTTGTGGGTCCGCATCCTTACCCGATGATGGTGCGTGATTTTCAATCGATCATCGGTATTGAAACAAGAAGCCAATTCATGGAGCAATTCGGCCGCTTGCCCGATCTCCTTATCGCCTGTGTCGGGGGAGGCAGCAATGCTATCGGCATGTTCTATCCTTTTATTGACCAGGCAGTAAGGATGATCGGGGTTGAGGGCGGAGGTGCCGGGCTTGATTCGGGAAAGCATGCCGCTTCACTATGTCTTGGCCGTATCGGATGTCTTCACGGTGCTATGACCTATCTTCTTCAAGATGCCAATGGTCAGGTATTGCCAACCCATTCGGTTTCAGCCGGGCTTGATTATCCGGCGGTCGGACCGGAGCATGCCTATCTTAAGGATACAAAACGTATCGAATATACTTTCGCAACTGACCAGGAAGCGCTCGAGGCCTTTCGGACGTTAAGCCGTTATGAAGGAATAATTCCGGCACTGGAAAGCGCGCATGCTGTTGCCCAGGCAATGAAGTCAAGCCAAAACATGAAGAGGGAGCAGGCAATAATTGTGAACCTTTCAGGCCGTGGTGATAAAGACCTTGATATTATTGCCGGAGAATTATGAAAGCGCAGATGTCAATAAACAATGTATTCGAGCTGGCCAATGAAAAAAAGGAAAAAGTGTTGATAATATATATGACCGCGGGTTTTCCGGATCTTGACCGCTGCTTTGAAATGATCAGGGAAGCCGAGTCCGGCGGTGCTGATATTATTGAACTGGGAATTCCCTTTTCTGATCCGGTCGCTGACGGACCGACTATTCAATATTCATCGCAGATCGCTATTGAACAGGGCGCGACATTATCTTGCATACTGGAGCGACTTGAAAATGCATTGATCAAGGTGCCGGTCGTTATCATGACCTATCTTAATCCGTTATTAAGCATTGGTCGCTCAGAACTATTCAAGCGCTTGGTTTTAAGCAGGGTTAGCGGTCTGATCATTCCGGATCTGCCGGTTGAGATGGCGGCTGACTGGCCGGTCGCAGCCAAAGAGAATAATCTTGATCTGATAATGCTGGCCGCGCCCACTTCACCGCCCGAACGCCTGCAAGAAATTACATTGAAAAGCCAGGGTTTCATATATTGCGTGAGTGTCGCCGGCACAACTGGTACCCGGCAACAGCTTGATGAAAATTTACCAGTATTCCTGCGGCAAGTTCGATCCATGACCAATAAATCCATCGTGGCCGGTTTTGGCATATCAACACCGGATCATATATCAACCCTTAAACCATATGCTGATGGGTTCATTGTTGGCAGCAGGATAATCAATGCGATCAGAAATAATGAGAATATCAAAAATGTCGTCGCCGGATTTAAGGCGGCAACAAGGAGGAAAAAAAATGTTAGTTGTGATGCATAAGAATGCGTCCCCGGATGAGGTGGCAAAGGTCTGTGCACTGATCAAGGAAATGGGTCTTACTGCCCATTCGATCCCGGGCGCGCTGCGGGTAGCGATCGGTATCACCGGTAATAAAGAAATGGTTGATACCAACCGGATTGCGAGCATGAACGGCGTACTCGACATCATTCATGTGACCCAGCCGTACAAGCTGACCAACCGGGAAATGAAAGCCGAAGATACGGTAGTGAGCATCAAAGAAGCCAGGTTCGGCGGCGGTAATTTAACCGTTATTGCCGGGCCATGTGCGGTCGAAAATGAAGAGCCGTACATGGACGTTGCCCGGTCAGTAAAGAAATATGGCGCATCAATGCTGCGGGGCGGTGCTTTTAAACCGCGCACCTCACCCTACACTTTTCAGGGATTAGGTGAAGAAGGATTGAAGATCATGGCCAAGGCTCGCGCCGAGACCGGTTTGCCGATCGTATCCGAAGCGGTTGATACTGATACATTTGATATTGTGGAAGAATATGTCGATATGATACAGATCGGAGCACGCAATATGCAGAACTATTCATTACTACGCCGCGCCGGTCGTTCCAAAAAACCTGTGTTGCTCAAACGGGGTATGTCATCGACGATAAAAGAATTTCTCCTGGCAGCTGAATATATAATGTCCGAGGGAAATTATCATATTGTACTTTGCGAACGCGGGATCAGGACCTTCAGCGATTATACCCGTTTCACTCTTGACATCAGCAGTATACCGGAGTTGAAAAAACTAACTCATTTACCGGTGATCGCTGATCCCAGTCATGCGTCAGGAAAACGCGACATGGTGATACCACTATCCCGGGCATCGATTGCGGCGGGCGCTGACGGATTGATCGTTGAAGTGCATACTGATCCGGAGCAGGCACTTTCTGATGGCGCTCAATCGTTGACGGTTCCGATGTTCGAAAGAATGATGCAGGAGATCACGTTTATTACGCAAACAATAAAAGAACATAATGGCAAAATCGATAAAGGAGGAGATCGATGATAATAACAATGTCGGTAAGTGCCGAACGCAAGGATATTCAAAACGTAAAATCGAAAGTTGAAGAGCTCGGTTATGCAACCAAATTGTTTCAGGGCGAACGAAAGACCGTGATCCATGTAATCGGGGTGACCGAACGGGAAAAATTGATGAAGGCAGTTGAATCTATGCCCGGGGTCGAGAATCTGGTGCCAATACTAAGACCATTTAAAATGGCAAGCCGTGAGTTCCACCCTGAAAACACCGTGATATCGATAAACGGAAAAAAGATCGGTAATAAGGAGATCGTTGTCATTGCCGGTCCTTGCGCGGTCGAATCCGAAGAGAATTATCTGGAGATCGCCGAACTGGTCAAAGCGGCTGGGGCAAATTTTTTAAGAGGAGGTGCGTTCAAACCACGGTCTTCGCCCTATAGTTTTCAAGGATTAGGTGAAAAAGGTCTGGAGATAATGGCTAAGGCGCGCGAAAAGACCGGTCTTGGTATTGTTACTGAGGTCGTATCCGAAGTTGATGTACCCCTGGTCTTTAAATATGCCGATGTTTTCCAGATCGGTGCCCGCAATATGCATAATTTCCACCTGCTCAAAACGGTCGGACGATTTAATAAACCAGTGATGCTTAAAAGGGGTATGTCGGCAACGATCGAAGAGTGGTTGATGTCGGCTGAATATATTCTGTCTGAGGGAAACCCTAATGTTTTTCTCTGTGAGCGCGGTATCCGGACCTTTGAACGTTATACCCGCAATACGCTGGATATAAGCGCAGTACCGGTTATCGACAATCTCAGCCATTTGCCGGTAATTGTCGATCCCAGTCATGCCTCGGGTGATTCCAAGTATGTTTGTGCTCTGGCTAAGGCAGCGATTGCAGCCGGGGCTGATGGTTTGATGGTTGAAGTGCATATTGATCCCAGCCGTGCTCTTTCCGATGGCAAACAATCATTGAAGCCGGATGTGTTTATGGAACTTATGCAAGATCTAAAGAAGGTCGCTCAGGCAGTGGGCAGGACCTTATGAAGAAAGTGATATATCAAGGTGCTCGCGGATGTTTCAGCGAATTGGCTGCGCAAAAATATTTCGGGACTGGGATCAAGGTTTATGGCGTAAAAAGCTTCGAGGATGTTTTTGAAACGGTATGGCAAAATCACGGAGTCATTGGTATCATTCCGATTGAGAATTCACTTTCCGGCAGCATACATCGGAATTATGATCTCTTGCTTGCCTATCGCTACTGGATTATAGGCGAGATAAAACTTAAAATAACCTATAATCTTTTTACTAATAACGGTGCCCGGCCGGCCATGATAAAGGAAATCTGGTCACATCCGGCAACGCTTGATCAATGTCGAACTTTTTTCAATGCCAATCCTCGTTATGAACCGATTGCAGTTTATGATTCGGCCGGAGCGGCAAAATTACTTAGAGAGAAGAGGAAAAAAAATGCGGCGGTCATTGCCGGACCACAGGTGGAAAAGATCTATGGGCTGCGGACCATTGAAAAAGGGATCGAAGATAGTCCGGAGAATTATACGCGGTTTCTTCTAGTCAACCGTAAAAAAAATATCTATGGGGGTGAAGCGGCAAAAACCACGGTCGTCTTTGGCGTACAGAATGAACCTGGCATTTTGTTCCGCTGTCTGAGCATATTCGCGCTACGTAATATCGATCTTACCAAATTGGAATCCCGGCCGAATGTCGGTCGACCCTGGGAATACCTTTTTTATATTGATTTCAAGGGCAGTATAAAGGAGGAAAGATGCCAGCGAGCTCTCGAAGATCTTAACGAGAACCTTGCTTTTGTCCGATGCCTGGGTAGTTATGAAACAAGGGAAGATAAATGAATATTATCATACGTAACAGTAATAACGGCAAGGCCAATGGCCGGATAAAGGTCAGCGGCGACAAATCGATCAGCCACCGGGCTTTGTTGATCGGTGCCATTGCCCGTGGTTTGACCGTGATCAAAGGTTATTCGCAGGGCGGTGATTGCCGGTCGACGCTCAATTGCCTTCGACAACTAGGCATAGATATCGGTATTTATGATGATCGAATCGAGATCAATGGCAAAGGATTAAGAGGGTTTAATGAGCCGGCTAATATTCTGGATTGCGGAAATTCCGGCACTACCATGCGTCTGCTGTCGGGATTGCTATGTGGACAAAATATTACAACTGTTTTGACCGGTGATGATTCCTTGAGGAATCGACCCATGAAAAGGGTGATCGAACCTTTGACTAAAATGAATGCCCGGATCTGGTCCCGGGTTGGAAGCCGCGCTCCGCTTTCAATACAGGGAAACATTTTAAAGGCAATTGACTATACATTGCCGGTTGCCAGTGCTCAGGTCAAATCGGCATTGATCTTTGCCGGTATGTTGACCGATGGTATTACGACCATTGAAGAACCGGTTTTGACCCGAGATCACACCGAAAGAATGTTAATCGAATTTGGCGCCGATCTGGAACGGAATGGAAATAAGGTAAAAATTAAGCCTGATGTTTGTTTAAATGGTCATGAATTACTTATCCCGGGCGATATTTCTTCAGCGGCATTTTTTATTGTCCTGGCGTCGATTCTGCCAGGCGGCAGCATAACGATACAAAAAACCGGAATCAATCCGACCCGGATCGGCATTATCGATGCCATGCGATCAATGGGTGCGGATATAAAATTCGAAAATGCGGATGAACAATGCTGTGAACCGGTGGCTGATCTAACGGTCAAAGCTCGTACCTTGCGGGCGATCGAAATAAAAGGCGAGATCGTCCCGCGTTTAATCGATGAATTGCCGATCATCGCGGTTGCGGCAACCCAGGCTCAGGGTACTACCCGGGTCAGCGATGCTGGGGAACTTCGGGTCAAAGAAACCGATCGTATAAAGGCGATTGTTCAAGGATTACAAAAAATGGGTGCAGCAATATTAGAACAGGAAGATGGTTTTATCGTCGATGGGCCATGTAAATTACGGGGTGTTGTATGCCAGAGCTATAATGATCACCGGATCGCAATGGCGTTAGCGATCGCGGGTTTGATCGCTGAGGGCGAAACGGTAATACAAAACGCGGAATGCATTGACATATCATTTCCGGAATTTATGCAACTGATAAGGAGGGTGTGCGGTGAAAATGCCATCGGTATTTCAGAATAAGCCCCTGATCGCGAATGTCAATATTGAGCGCGCGCCGGTTGAGATATTTCAGCACTTATACGGTTCAGACCAATATGGATTTTTATATGAGTCATTGGAAAATGAAAAACAGCGAGGCCGATATTCATTTGTCGGTGGACGGCCCGGTATCGTATTTCAGTCCCGAAAAAGAACCTGTAAAATAATATCGAATAACAAGACAATAAATTATTCAGGCGATCCTTTTAATATTCTTGAAACAATGATCAAGCCGGGGAAACGGCAATCAGTACACGATGTCTTCAGTGGCGGCTCAGTCGGATATATCGCCTACGATGCGGTAAGAAATATCGAAAAACTGCCGGATAAGAATCCGGAGCATCCGAGATTGCCCGAATTCTATTTTATTTTTCCGACCGAGATCATAATATTTGATCATTATGAAAAAAAGATTTGTGTGGTCGTTTATCGCGGCAAGAAACGGCGGCAAGACCTGGTTGCGATTTTAAAGGGAAAAGCCCGGGTATATGATCATACATTATGTAATACTGGAAAATTCAAAATTAGATCGAATATGAAACGTGATCAATTCTGCAAGATCGTTAAAAAGGCGAAAAAATATATTGGAAACGGTGATATTTTTCAGGTTGTTCTTTCCCATCGTTTTGTTTCTTCGGTAAAATCACAGCCTTTCAATATATATTATAATTTACGTAAAACCAATCCTTCACCTTATATGTATTTTCTGAAACTGGGTGATTTGGCCGTGCTTGGTTCATCACCCGAGACCTTGATAAAATTACAAAATCGTCAGATAATAAGCCGACCGATTGCCGGCACGCGTCCCCGCGGCAAGAACAAGAGCGAAGATATGAAACTGGCTGATGAATTAATCAATGACGAGAAAGAAAGAGCCGAGCATGTTATGCTCGTCGACCTTGCCCGGAATGATGTCGGACGCGTCAGTGTTTACGGAAGTGTTAAAGTAACTGAATTAATGAAAATAGAAGAGTTCTCAAAGGTCATGCATATAACTTCCAAAGTCATTGGCGATCTTCGACCGGGCTTGAACGCCTTCGATGTATTTAAAGCGTCATTTCCGGCCGGCACGGTTTCCGGCGCACCCAAAGTACGGGCAATGGAAATAATCGAGGAACTGGAGACATTAAAAAGAGGTATATATGCCGGTGCGATCGGCTACTTCAGTTTTGACGGGAACATGGATTTTTGCATTGCAATCCGCACGATGATAATATATCAACAGAAAGCTTATATTCAAAGCGGCGCCGGCATTGTCGCCGATTCCGTACCCGAGAACGAATATCAAGAAACGATAAACAAAATGAGTGCATTAAAAAGCGCAATGGCTGCTAATTAATGGTATTAATGATCGACAATTACGATTCTTTTGTTTATAATCTGGTGCAGTATATTGGCAGTCTGAGAAAAAAGGTCATAACGATGAGAAATGATAAAGTCTCGATACGGCAGGTACAGCGGATGAAGCTGGAAGGCATAATCATATCACCCGGACCAGGAAGACCAGAACAGGCTGGTAAGAGCTGTGCCTTGATCGAACGTTTCAGCGGCCATATTCCGATACTCGGGGTTTGTCTGGGACATCAGGCGATCGCTCATGTTTTTGGCGGAAGAATAATAAAGGCAAAAGAATTGCTGCATGGTAAAATATCGGTGATACATCATGACGATCGTACCCTATTCAAAGGTATTGCCAACCCGTTCATTGCGACCAGGTATCATTCGCTTGTTGTTGATCATAGAGCTCTGCCATCCTGTCTGGAAATATCGGCCTGGACCAGTGACGGATCAATAATGGGGATACGGCATCGTCAGTTCAATGTCGAGGGCGTGCAATTTCATCCGGAATCGATACTAACTGAAGCGGGAATGAAAATAGTGAAGAATTTTTTGAACGGAGTATAAAATGAAAATATTGAATTATGAGGACTATAAGAAGCAGTTATCAATAACCAAAGATTATCTTATTGAAGAATCAGTATATAGTATTTTGAAAAAAGTGAAGGAGCAAGGTGACCGGGCAATACGCAAGTTCACGAAGAAATTCGATGAGATAGATCTTCAAGAATTACGGGTCAAAGAAAAGAACATAAAGCAGGCGGTCGAACAGCTCGATGCAAACTTGAGCAAAGCGATCGATTCATCGGCGCAACGGGCAAGAACCTTTGCGCAATTTCAGCTGAAACAGGTCGGTGATCTCAAGATCGAGATCGAAGCCGGAGTTGTCTGCGGTCAGATCGTGAGTCCGATCGAACGGGTGGGCGTGTATGTGCCTGGCGGTCGATATCCATTGGTTTCTTCGGTCATAATGGGAGTAGTACCGGCGCAAGTTGCCGGAGTAAGTGAGATTTGTGTATGTTCGCCGCCTGGCAGGGATGGTTCAATAAGCAAGGCAATACTTGGCTGTGCTGGAATGCTGGGAATTAGCGAGATCTATTGCATTGGCGGCGCCCAGGCGATCGCTGGTATGGCCTATGGCACCGAGACCATGAAAAAAGTCGATAAGATCGTGGGTCCGGGAAACAAGTATGTAAATCAGGCAAAAAAGGCATTATATGGTATTGTCGGCATTGATTTTATCGCCGGACCGACCGAAGTATTGATCATTGCCGACGATTCCGGTGATCCGGTATTGATCGCGGCTGATCTTTTGGCTCAGGCCGAGCATGATATCGAAGCCAAACCAGTGCTTGTATCAACATCCAAAGAGCTTTGGGATAGGGTGAAGGCGGAACTGAGAAAGCAGCTGGGAAATATTGATACGGCCAAAACCGCAAACATTGCCCTTGAAAAGAATGGTGTTTGTATCATTGTTAAAAATATTGAGGAAGCGGTTAGGGTTGCCAATGAGCAGGCGCCCGAGCATCTGGAATTACAGGTCAAGGATCCGGACCGTATCGTCGGGGAGTTGAGGCATTATGGTTCACTATTTATCGGTCAATATGCGGCTGAAGTGCTGGGTGATTATTCCAGCGGGTTGAATCATACATTGCCGACCAACCGCGCGGCGCGTTATACCGGGGGCTTAAGCGTTTTTGATTTTATCCGGCTGCAAACTACTTTGCGGGTCGATAAAAAAGGTTTTAAAAAGATCGCATCGGACGCCGAAGTTTTGGCCCGCGGCGAGGGTCTGACCGCGCATGCCAATGCGATAGGGTTAAGACACAAAAAGTAATCCCTCTTCGCGGTTCTCTAACCGGCCATCAAAATATAAATACAAATCCCTCTTTGTAAAGGGGGATATAAAGGGATTATGATTAAAGTAATAACATTTAATTGACACCGCATACACAGTCGTTATAATGTTTCATGAAATACACAAAACGACACGCACAGGCTGGGTTGAAGACAAAACTTCCCAAGCTGGAGGTTTTGCCCAATCAATACCAGAATTACCGGATCACGATCACGATCCCGGAATACACTTCTTTATGCCCCAAGACCGGTATGCCGGATTGCGGGACCATAACAATTGAATATGAGCCCAAAAAGCATTTTGTCGAGTTAAAATCCCTGAAACTGTACATACTTGCCTATCGTAATCTGGGCATATTCTATGAAAATGCGGTGAACCGGATCATGCGCGATTTCGTGCAGGCGGTAAAACCCCGCTGGGCAATAGTGCGCGGCGAATTCAATCCCCGGGGCGGCATTTTGTCCCGGGTCGAAGCCCGGTACGGTAAAATTCATTAGTTCTTTAACACATCTTGATTTTTCCTGTTTTTCAGAATATAATTAGTTATGTCCACGAAGCGTAAACAGTATATTCTTCAAGTAGGTAAAGAAAATGAAATGCGGGAGCTTCAATTTGAACTTGATTTTCAGGCAACCCTGTCAATCCAGGAGCGTTTTCAAATGATGTTTCATATGTCGAGAATCATAAAAAGGATGTTGCTGCAAAATGGACATCGAAAACCTGTTGAGATCATTCAACGACCATAAAGTCAAATTCGTAATAATCGGCGCCGCGGCCTTTCCGATATATGGCTATGCCCGGACGACGCTGGATATTGATATTTTCATCAAACCGACCAGGATCAATGCCCAAAATTGCCTGGAAGCTCTAAGTAAATGTGGTTATGATATATCTGACCTTACAATTGAGCAATTGCTGAGTAAGAAAACCCTGTTTCGCCAATATTATTTAGAGATCGATATTCATCCGTATGTAAAAGGAATTACCTTTGAGACGATCTGGAAACACCGGGCCAGGAAAAAACTCGGTAAAGTCTTAACTAATTTTGCCAGTCTTGACGATTTAATAAAAATGAAGAAGGCAGCCGGAAGATTCAAAGATAGACAGGATCTTAAAGTTCTTTTAAGATTAAGAGAAAAAATCTGCTAAAGCACTG
>Ga0154645_1087_pt4 | contig 12350 bp, 9 predicted proteins | sample Rifle2008BG13ft_FD_116074 | JGI IMG/M metagenome (GOLD analysis project Ga0154645, IMG submission 116074) | candidate division WOR-3 bacterium RBG_13_43_14
CCAGGGAGTTCAAGGAGTTTATCGTCTACTTTAGGAATCTTGCCGCCGAACTTTTCTACTATTACCTTCGCAACTGATTTTAATCTACGTGCTCTATATTTCAGTCCCAAAGGTTGAATAACTTTAGATATGGAAGAAATTCTTGCTTTTGAAAGGGACTGCGGCGAAGGCCAATGTTGTATAAATTTTTCATAGACAGATTTTACCTTTTTAACATCGGTTTTTTGTAAAAGGATCTCTGCAACTAATATCTTGTATGGTTCATTCGTGTCCCTCCAGGGCAAACGCCTTTCATTCATAGTATACCAATTTAGAATAGACGTTTGAAATCTCTTAACTATTTTGTTCCTCATTACCTAAATATTCTACACCTCATTTATTTTACTCATATTTTAAAATTATTGCCTCGCAAAATGTCGCCTAACTTGGTTATATCACGAACTTGTTCGTTTATACTCTGATTTTGGAGGCATAGCCGAACACGTCCCGCTGATATAAACCCCGAATTGCCAGAAATCGCCAAAAAAATTTGTCATTTCATCATATCTCCTCATCTTCAGTTACAACTGTATGACTGTAATTATATGTAGTGCCGACCAACTGTCAAGCGACCGTTTTAAATCTATAAGATTCATGCTACTTATAGTCTCGTTGAATAAAACCAATACTATATTATACTTACTTATGCGCGATATGTCGATATTGCGAGCATTTGGCCAAAAAGTAAGAGAACTGCGTATGAAGAAAGGATGGTCGCAGGAAGATCTTGCGAAAAAAACGTATGTACACAGGACTTATATAGGTAGTATTGAGAGAAGTGAACGCAATGTAAGCCTTATCAATATTGAAAGAATCGCTAAGGCTTTTGGATTAAAACCCTGGCAATTATTAAAATAAGACATGCCAGATCATCCAAATTACTCACCGTTAATTTTGCAGAAATTCGTGGAAAACATTCAAACATTTCTTGAATTTATTGTGAGTAACAGACATGAATTTGTATATCAAAGTAAAACATTAGCGCAAGATATTAAATATAAATTTGATAGATTGTTGCCAATTTTTCCATTAATACAAAAAAGCATAGAAACAACACCGGCAAATCAATTTCTTGATGCTGGATTACTCAGCCGCAATGTGTATTTACAGTATGAAAATTTTGAGAAAAATTACAATTCCATTTTTAATGAATTGCCATCCGTAGATGAAAAAATTGATAATTCATATAATATTGTACCGCGCATTCTCGATAATGCAAATATATTTCTAAAAGCACTATCAATATTAATACCGGAAACAAATCATATTATAGATTTTAATACTTATTTTTGCGCCAACTTATTTGTATAAAAGCCTTATAGTACATTTATTTATATAATAATGTAATTTTAGAATAATGCTAAGTATTATGTATAGAATATTAAAAAATTTCTTCATGCCAAATTATTAAGCAATATCTGTGCCAATAAAAACTCATTATATTTCATCAGAATTGCACAATTTTGTGACATTTTTGGCACTGATTATTTTATTATGATATTCATGTTTACGAAAGACATTATATGACAATGGTTTGCTGTGCTGCCACTTGTGCCAAATTTGGCAGCGATTATGCCAAAATTGGCACTTTTGATCAAACACGGCGGAATCAAAATCCTATTCCAGCCAAAATTCAGCTACACCCTCGTTAATCACATCCTTTACAGAAACCCACAAGGGGTTTGCCTTCAATTTCCGGTTATAAATCTGAAATAATTCCTCGTCAACATTAAAATCAACATCTCTTTCTCCACTAAATACCTTTGTTAAAGATGTTAATCTTTTCTGTCCATCTAGGATCACGCGCTCAGACGCTTTTTTGCTATTCTCGTTAAGAGATGTATCTCGTAGTTCGGACAACTCGTTGGGTTGCCACAGAAAAATAAGCCCCGATGGGTATTCGCGGTAGAGCGAGTCTACCAAGTCTCTTGCTTGTTGCCTATTCCACACATAACTTCTTTGTATTTCAGGTAATCCTAAAGCTCCTTCCCCAAGTTCTTCAAGAAGAACACTTACAGGCTTATCTGTTCTTTCTAATTTAGCCATAGTTTAAACGACCTATATCCTTTTGTTCGCCGATATCCGATTACGTATAAGGGTTGGCATTTCCGAAGTTGCCGAGGCTTAGAAGCGCTGGCCTTAGTGTTTGCACTTGGTGAAGCCAATGCCGTCCCGACGGGCTTAGCCTCAGCAATTTGTGCCGGAGCGCCCATCGGGAGCGGAGCAGGACATGCCGTGTTATCTGCCGTTGAGCTCGCGTATATATTATTTCTTGCGTAAAAAATCCGCCTCTTTTCTTATTCTGTCTCTTTCATCTCTCTCTAAATTTTCAACCACTAATTTCCTAAAACCCTCTGGATTGCGTTCACAATGATAATAATAGTAACGCATCTTCAGTTCTTCTTTCTCTTTTTGTCTTTCTTTCTCAGACTTTTTCCATTTCCCTTTGAGTTTAAGACCTTTTTCAATTGCTTTCCATAAGCTATAGATTAACACTAAAGAACTTACCCAAAAACTCGCCCACCCAAGTATGGCTACTATAGCGGGCACTATTACTATCCATACAAAAATTATAAATAACCCAATACGTAATTGCTTTCTATGTGGTTCATTTTGTTGATGTAATTCTTCTTTTGTTTTGAATGAGAGACCGTTATATATTTTCTTAATGTAATTCTCTTTTAACTGTTCCTTCGGAAATGCATCATCTGGCAACAATCTCCAATATTTAACTGGTTTATTAGTACTTATATCAATAAACCCCACCATATGATTAATAGGACGTACACCATTCAACGAAATTAAATTTCCTTTTTCATCAAATGACGATACCATAAGGGGTACCGGAAAACGAGAAACCCAATTACTAAACTCCCTTTCCATTGCATTAGCAACTTTCCTAGCTTTTGTATGACTTAAAAACACTAAATTAAGCGAAGCAAAAAGAGATTTATCTCTCAAGGGAATATATTCAACAAAATATTTACCTCTATTTTCCTTCAGATTTTCCCAAATATAATTCGTTACTAAATTTTCAGACATCCTCTCAATTCCAGCTCAATGGCAATAAGGAAAATGGGCTATACGAAGGCGGCGTAAGCCGATTTGGGCGAACGAAGTGAGCCGTATAGCCCGTGTTATATGAAGTGTCGCCAAATTTAATCATTAATTATTTTTTCAAATTCATTTTCAAATTCAACCTTACGCAACCGTTCATTATAAAAAGGCATACCCCATACAATAAATTTCTTTGTTTTCCATAGGACTTTAATTTCTGCTTTTTCTTTTAAGGACCTTAAAAAGTTCTCTTTCCACTCATCTTCTTTTAGCAAATGGTCACCCTTTGGCTCAATGAATACCTGATAATATAATGATTGTCCTGTTTCCTTCTTCTCTAAAAACAAGACAAAATCTGGTTCCATTGCACGTCCGTCATCAAAATTATATAATTGGAAATATTTTTCGTTACGCACAAGATATATTTTACTATACTTTGTTTTTAATTTATCATATGTTTTATTTATGAACTTGATTAGATTTTTTTCTTCTGATGTTCCATAGTTATCATTAAAGACATACCACTCTTTATTGCTTAAGTCCAGTTTCAAATCTATATTTCCGGTTTCATTTTGTCCAACACCATATTCCTGGTCTCCACCTTCTCGGACATATATGTTTAAGGTTTTATCTTTAAATGTCTTGTTTACTTCATAAGGTTTAAATTCTTTTGTCCCCTTAAATTCTACATCTTCTGATATAATTATCTGGCTAATTTTTTCTAATACATTTGTTGTTATTTCCAATTTTTGTTTTGGAGTCAAATTATTAATTTGATTCAATAGACCTTTAATATCAACCTTGACTTTTCCTAAATAATTTTTAGAAGTAATAAATTCGGAAACAGATTTTAGATTTGGTAAAAATGATTTTAAATTATTGAACTTATAAAATTCTAACCTGTTCAATGCTTTTCTGATAATATTTATATTAAAATCTGTCGGACGATATTCTTTTTCTTTCAGTTCTATATTAGCAACATTTTGGTCATCAAAAATTGCAGTTGCCGAGCTAATTCCGGTTTCTAACTTAACTTCAAACGATTGTGCGGTTATTGAAGTTGGAAGACTTAATATCCCAGTCCGGTCATTCTTTAATTGTTCGTTCAGGAAAATAATACCACTTTTATAAATTTCTGATTCTTTAAAATCGGGTTTCAAGGTAAGTTGTATCTCCCTTGATTCCTTAGCTTTAATACCGATTTCCTGTAAAGCAGTATTTAATTCCTGAATGTATCTTGGATTATATGCACTATGATAATATAACTCTTCACAAATTCGAAGTTCGTTTTCAATATTTTTGTCATATTTACGCTGATATATCGGTTGCGTCTCTTCTATCCGAAAAGGACAATACCTTGCACCTCTTCCAATAAGTTGTGCTTCTGAAATTGTTGTTCTGCCGGGTTTCCCATCTGTTGCATCTCTTGTATTATATAACCGCACAATATCAAAAAGATTCAAAACATCCCAGCCTTCATTTAACATATTTACAGCAAAAACAGCCCTGTATTCATTATTTTCATCTTCAAGAGTATTTATATCAATTTGCTTTTCTTCACTTTGTTGCTGACTGTTCACAATAATACATTTATCCTCAGAGAAATCCTCTTTTATTTCAGTAACAATGTTTTCAATAGTAATATCATTCTTTTCAAAATATTCAAATATCCTTTTAATTGCTTTATCGTTGTCAGGACTATTAAATTTTTGAATGCTTTCTTCTTTTAGGTTCTTTATCTTATCTTTAAACTCTTCAAATAATTCTTCACTTTCTGCTATTGTTTTTGATTTAAATAAAACAACCGGTTTAATGGTCTTTTTGTATTTCTCAAATATTTTTCTTCTGTATTGGTTTAATAATATACCTTGCAAGGCACGGTCTATTGGTGGTAAATCAGCCTCTAAAACCTTCACTTCTTTGGAATAGCCATCTAAGCGGAATTGTCTTAATGGATAATCAAAAATCAGTTTATCGAAATATTTATTAGCGATATCCTGGTTGCTAAAATCTATTGTTGCAGTAAATTCAAGTAACATATTATCAGGATTTGACCTAAAGATGCGATTTACTGTACCTTCCCAACTGATAATTTCTTCTTTTTCTTCAATAGTTAATTTTCCTTTCTTTGTCTCTACATTGATATGATGAGCTTCATCAGAAATAAGAACAATTTTTTTATCAGTAAAATCATCATAGGTAATAGAATTTTCACGAGGAGTATTCAAACGAGAATGTAATCCTTGAATTGTTGAAAAAACAATATTTATATCATCCTGATTGGTAACTTGGAAATTATCAACTTCTTTAATACAACCCTGTTTATCTCCAAATGTAATATTTTCAGAAAAAAGATATTTTATAGAAAGTGGATTTAAGAAATTATCCCTTGTTTTGTTTATTATGTTAGTGCTGTTTACAAAAAAGATAAAGTTACGATATCCTTGTTCATAAAGGTATAAAATTGCTCCTGCCATTATTAGTGTCTTTCCGCTACCCGTTGCCATATGAAAAAGAAGTTGAGTAGGTTTTTGTTTAATTTGCGGATTGTTCATATAAAATATGAAACGCGAGAAAGATTCTATTTGATATGGTCTTAATTGAAATAAAGGTTTGAGATTGTTTTTTATAGTTCTGGGGACTTCAGGTAAAGATAACCCGAGTTCTTTTGCTGCTGATATCTTTTGTTCTAATGTTTGCCCCGGCATATTCATTTTACCTCGTACAACTGCCTGTTCAATTTTTTATCTTCTTTGTTAATTTCATATTTAGAATAATCTATGCTAACATGCAAGCTAAAATAATCCTGCCCGTGCGCCTCTTTTAATGAATTAAAGATTTCGTAAAGCATAGATTTTTAATTTTATAATGATTCTTCTATTTATTTTAATAATTTTTCCATTTCTTTACAATGAGGCTCGTCTTCTTGTCTCATTAACTTCAGTACATCTAGTATATGATTTTGGGACGCTGGTTCAATAATTTCTGGAGAAAACCCTTCAGCTTCTTTGAGGGTTCCATGAGATTTTAAGTTAGTAAATCTATAAACAGATTCCTTGATCTTTTTACTTGCTTTGATTGAATCAATTTTATCTTTATAATCTGACTTACCAGGAAATCTGAAGCTCAAAAAAACCTCTAGCACTCTCCTTGCCATGTTTGGGTAAGGATAGATAAGAGTTAGATCGCTTTTCTCTTCATCAGTAGTCTTCTCAAACTCGATCAGCTTGCTAAACAAATATTGATAATCGGAGTCAAACTTTTTAAGCAAATGGTCAAGCTCATAAATGTTTGACATTCTCTTTTTTGATGAATCAAGGCTGATTCTAAGCATATAAAGTCCGCATTTATTTTTATCTATTTTATTGCGGTACTTTTTCTTAAATAGATTTAAAAAATCATAATTGTGCGTCAAAAGAAAGAATTGCCCGACAAGCAAATCATTACTAGAATCTATTTCAATTGATGAAATAATAAATGAGTACGCATTGTACAGAAACTGTGAGTCCAGACTTGAGATCGGATCATCAATAAGAACCGCACCCTCCGTTGAATTAAATTCATCTTCTTTGAGCTTTCTCAAAAAGTAGATAAGCGATATCGCGGTTTTCTCGGACTCGCTCAAGTTAAAAGCTATTTCATCTCCTCTTTTTATTTCATAACAAACTTCTCCATGTTCATCACCTTTGGCTGCAAAGTGTAAATCAGAATGTCCTAAAAAACTCACCATGTCATTATTAATATCTTTTGCAGGCAATTTAAAGTCTTTGATATCTCTTTCTCCTTTTCTTATTTTTTCTTCCAACTGTTCAATATCAGAAACAAACTTAGCCTTTTTTTCTTTTAAATCGGCTACTTCTTTTATCTTATCTTTGTATTCATCAAAATTATCTGCTATGGAAGAAGATTCTAATTCTTCAGCCAAATTAGTAAATGAATTATCGAGGTTAATAGCGCTCTTGTTTATTTCACTTGCTTCATTCAAAAGACTATTTTTTGTTTCTTTTGATAGAGTTCGACTGGCAAGTATATTTTTTTGTTTTTTAATCACTTCTGTAATTAACGTTTTTGAAAGATTATTCAACTTCTGGGCTAATCTTTTTAAACTGTCGTCGGGAATCTTTTCTGTTTCTTCTATTTTCCAATCATTAATTTCATTTATCTTTTTATTAATTGAATCATTTAGTTCTGTATAGTCCTTATTGAAATGAGCTTCAAGTTCACTAATTCTTTCCTTGGGTATCTGCTGACCGCAAAACTCACAGCGTGTACTTTTTTTCTTTTTGTGAAGCGATAAACCTTGCTGAACCCACGAGCTTAATTCCCAGTCATCTTTTAATCTTTCAATTATTTTCTGCAAAGAAACAGTTTTGAGTAAAATTTCGCTGATATCTTCTAAATAACTCTTTGTGATGTTACCTGATTTTGCCTTGATATCATTAATCCAAACTTGAAGGGCCTCGACATTCTTAATAGTTTTGAGCTTGTCGTTATAAAACCTCGTTTCTATTTTTAGCTTATCTATAGTTGTTTCACCATTTTCAATTTTTTGTTGTATTGTTCGAAAAGCACCAATAAAGAAGGGTTTTTCATAAAATTGAAATTTTTTTATACCTAATAAGGTATCCTTAATATTCTTGGCTGTATTGCTTTCAAATTTTTCTTTTGCTTTTTCTTTCTCCGCCAGGTCTTTTCGGGTAGTTTCTAAATCTTTTTGCTTTTTCTCTCTTTCTTTGCGTTCTTGTATTAGTTCAATCTTTTTGTCTCCTAAATAATAAATTGGTCTCACACTTTTTCCGTCCTGTTCTATATCCTGAAAAATGTTTTCCTCAATAAAGTCTTTATTAAAAACTCTTATGTTCTTTTTGTTCTCAAGATCTAAATGTGATAGTTTTGAGCCATCAATGAGTTCGATTTCATATTCACTGTTTTTATATTTTTCTAATTTTTTACAAACTTTCCCCAATTCAAAATTTCTTAAGACTCGCGAAAGAGTAGTTTTACCGGTTCCATTCCACCCAAAAATCAAGTTGATCTTTTTAAAATCAGGATTGACAGTATTGTCTTCCGGCTTTAAATTACTCCAGTTAAAATCATGTAAATTTCCTGTATTTTTTATCTTTGTAATTTTCTTGATTATCATAATCACTCAATCCTTATAAAACTCTCTATTTAACTTCTTATCCTCCTCACTCACCCCATACTCCTCATCGTCAATCTCGCTGTAATTGACATACAGTTGATTTTTATCTAAACATTCTATTGAAAATTTCTTTTGATTTTCTAAACTCATTTGTTCAAATTCATTTACATTTTCATCAAACTGTTTAACATCTATTTTGTAACTTAAAAATGCTTTTTCTTTTATTGTTTTCCAAATATCAATAAGTTCTTTTGTGGTCTTTGCATCTTTAATTTCATCAATGTATTTTTCATTTAATTTCATTAATTCTAAATAGACAAAATCACCGCCACCTATTTGTTGGTAAATTTTTTGCATCCTTTCTTTTATCACATCTAAATGTTCGTCGAGTTGTTCTACTAAAATAAACTTTCTATTTCCGTCGTCTTGTCTATTAATCTCCAAGGTTGCATGTCCGGTTGTGCCTGATCCGGCAAAAAAATCTAGAATCAAATCATCATCTTTAGTCATAATTTTAAGAGTATCTAAAACTGCATAGAGAGATTTTGGATAACTAAATATATTTTCACCTAGCAGTTTCTTTAAGAGATTAGTTCCTTGAAATTCCGCAAAATATCTCTTATCAGTCCAAACATTATTAATTCTTTGTTGTTCTCTAAATTTGTGTAAGATTTTTATTTCTCCATTTTCTAAAGATGGAACAAAATAACCCTCCTCATTTAACTTTTCTTTGAATGAATCTTTAATCAATTTCCACGAATACTCTTTATTTGCAGAAATCGGTAAAACTTTATAATAATCCTTGTGATAATCGAGAGTTATTTTCTTCAAGTCCTTACTTACATATATCGGATACCAATGATTTGGTCGATTTACTCTAAGAGTTCTTGTTCTTGCATTTATAAAATTCTCTAAACGATACTTTCCTTTTTCATCTTCTAAATTAAAAGTGGCGGCAACATCTTCATCTAAAACTACCTGATTAAATTTGCCTACCTTTTCATTTTTAGCATAAACCAACATATACTCACAAATTGCACTGAAAAATCTTTCATTTTGTCTACCTTTAGGATTAATAACAATAGAAACAATCCCTACGCGATTATCTCTCCCAAAAACTTCATCTGCCAAGGCCCCTAAATAGAATAGTTCTGTATGGTCTATCGTGATTGCAATAAATCCATCGTCTCTTAAAAGAGTTCTTGCAACTTCAAGTCTATTCTTAATGAAAGTAAGCCAAGTAGAATGCTTAAAACTATTGTTGTAAGTGAATGTATCTTCGCTACTACCGGTATTATATGGAGGATCAATATAAATAAGTTTTACTTTCCCAGCAAATCTTTTTTTGAGTGAATGGAGGGCTAAAAGATTGTTGCCTTTGATAATAAGATTGTCTTCAATGTTGCCATTTTCGTCGGTTTTGAATGGATTATCGCTTTTGCGGGAATGACAAAGAGGATGCCCACCATCTTTATCTATTCTTTTGAAGTTAGTTAAAACCTTGGGTTCAAGCAAGCGGTCAATTTCATCCGGTGCAAGTATTTCATTGTGAAATATCTCATCTCGTTTTTCGTCTTCTTTTTCCATACCTCCTTCAAGAACACAATCTTTATATGGCCATGCTAAAACGACCTCTTTACTTTCAGAGAAATATTCTTCATTTTCAGTTACAAGTCCTATCTTATTTTTAAATGAAGTATAACTATCGGGTAAAAATGCTTTATTACTGACAAATTCTTGGAATTTTACTTTATCAAAAACCAGCACTCCATCAACTTCCTGAAAGAAATGTTTTTTAATAACCTCTTTTTTCAATAGAAGTCTAATCAAGTCAGCATCAAGTTTAAGAGCCGATTCAATTATTTTGTTCTTCAAGAGTTTGCTGTCAACAACTAATCGTTCGTCCTGCTCTAAAAGTTTTTTAAGTTCTTCTAATAGATTTTGCATATTTATTTTCCTCCTCCTAAAAATATTTGCGACATTTCGCCTAACGGCTGCAGGCATGCGAAGTGCGAGGCGAAGCCGAGCATTGGGGGGAGCGAAGCGTAGCCGTATGCCCGCTGTTGTGCGAAGTCAAAAAGTTCCATAATCTAAGTCCTCGGATCTTGTAAATGCTTGTACTGTTGGAATTGTTATTTGAAATGGACCTTGTTGCCCCTGTCCAATGATTTCTCCGATTACAGATAAATCCGCATCTATGGGAAACAAACTGGATTTTATTTCATGAACTAAGCCGTAATCTTTAGCTTCATTTGGATTTAGTGTTGTCCGGTTATTCATGTCCTCCTCCACTTTATGCACTGGCTTTTGTGTTGTATCTGCTATAACGCGGGCAATATTCTGCTGATCAATTTTCAAACTTTTTAAATGCTCTTCTATCTGTTTTTCATCAAAGCTAGCATTTCCACCAACATTAAATCTGACACCATGTATTAAAAATCTTGCATGAGGTACTGAGAACCTTTTAGAACCTGCACAAAAAATTACCACACCAATGGAATCTACGCTACCAAAATTATATGTGTGTACATCTACTGGTGCGCCTTTTAGAAAATTATATAATGAAAGACCATGAAATACCGACCCCCCTGGTGAGGAGATCATAAGATGAATTCTCTCATATTTTTCTTTTATTTTTTTATCTACTACTTGAAGTAATTTATCCGTAGTCTGCGATATTACTGGCGCCATAAACCTAATATATGCTTCCTTCATATTTTTTCCTCCTTATTCTTTTGATTTCGCCTAACTCGTTCATAGACGAAGTATTTCGTTTATCCCAACTTTTGGTTGAAATAGCCAAAAGCGCTTCTATTAATGACAAATTCCATCATCTATCCTTACGTGGTCTTTTGACTTCATAAATAAATTTTTTTCTTAGCATTGTCCCGTAGTAAAACTTCAACGCATTGACCCTGTTAGAAATATATACAAAAAGTCGTCGATACTTTTCAAATCCGTCATGCGTACAAAGTGAATTTCTAAACGGGTTGTTTGTCTGATTGAGCGTGGAGGTAGTAGCCTGCTTTTCTTCTGCGATCTGATACACAATTTCCATTTTATTTGATATCAATCCTTTGTCAAGCATTCGGTTTCAATCAAAAATAGTCGTTATCAATTTGAAGCAACCAATACTACCGATTTAACAAACGAATAATTACCATTCACTAATTACTGACTATTTGTCAATTACGCAATTACCAATTACTAAATTCTTCTGTTTCCCGCTTCCTGACCCCAACCCATAAACTATATGTTATCAGTTATCTGTAATCCTGCATCGTGCATCATGAATCATGTATCGATCCGTTATTCAGTTATCGGTATCATTATTGACTAATATACGGTTAATGATATAATCCAGTCAAGGAGATAAAATGAAGAAATTATTAAATATCGTTATTATTATCATCATATTAGCCGTAAGTGTTTTTTTAATAACCAGAATACCGCGACCGGGTCGCGCTACGACCAAAAGCAATTCTGGCCAGGCAACAGGTTCATTCGAAGAATGGCTGGGAGTTTTTATCCAGGGCCAGCGTATCGGTTACTCATTTACCAAAATCACAAATCTCAATTCGCGGCTGGAGATCGAGAACCATCAACGTATGACAATAAACATGATGAATACTCAAACCACCCTTAACAGTCATCTGTACGCGCATACTGATACCCAATACGCGCTGCAGGATTTCGTTATCGAGATAGAAACCGAAGGGCACCCGATACGTATCGAAGGTGTGATTGAAGGAATGAAGCTTAATTTGATATCATACTCTCACGGCGTTCCCCAGCAGCGCACGATCCAACTCAGTGAGACACCATACCTGCCGGATGCAGTCGAGGAGATCATCAAAAAGAAGAAATTAAAAACCGGTAGTTCGATAAACATACCTTATTTTGATCCGATTACCCAGTCAACCTCCTCGGCCCGCATCAAAGTCGGCAGCAAAGAGAAAATAACGGTTTTGGACCGCGAGGCTGAAGGCTTGAGAATCGATATAAATTACATGGGTATTGACGCAATATTATGGATCGATGAAGATTACCGTTTGATCAAAGAAACAACACCGGCAATGGCAATGGAAATGATACCCATGACCAAAGATCA
>Ga0154645_1090_pt2 | contig 12226 bp, 15 predicted proteins | sample Rifle2008BG13ft_FD_116074 | JGI IMG/M metagenome (GOLD analysis project Ga0154645, IMG submission 116074) | candidate division WOR-3 bacterium RBG_13_43_14
CCCTCATATCACGGCTACCGATAGTGTGCTTCACATTATCTGGAAAGACGGACGCGCGGGTAATGACGAAATTTACTACAAGCGTAACCTTACTGGTAATCCCGCGGTCTATGAGGTTCCGGGTTATGTATCGGGAATTGCATTTTCGGTCAAGCCAACACTCTTCACCGATGGATTGAGCATTGAGTTCAGCCGTCCCCTGGCTGCTCCGTTCTGGATCACGCTTCAAGATGTTCTGGGTCGGCCGATCATCCGGTATGAATCTGGCCCGGTGTCAGCTGGTGTACAGCTTTGCGGAAATAGAATAGCTACATTACCGGCAGGAGTCTATATTTTGACGATGGAGTCTCAGGGTAAAACTATCGGTTACTGTAAAATTGTTAAAGTGAAATAATAAGCCGCTACACCATTCTTTCGAATACTTTCCGGAAGTGGAAACCGTAAATAGCGAAAGTTACGGCAAGCGGTGTAAGCCGCGGACGGTGACAGACGCTCCATAAGAACAGGCGCCAATAATGGAAGCGTTCTTTTTCTCTTACCCCCAACACAAAAATCGACATGATAAATGCCCTGATCTCATACAGGTGCAATCGCGACTGCTTGGTCCTTAACGGTTTGTAATTTTTAAGAAAATTCTTCACCCGGGCATAGAAAAAATCCGGCGAATATATCGTCTTGAGGATTTTTTTATATCCGTTCATCAGCGTTTGATGTTGCATCTTGGGGATAAAATTGATCGTACAATCCGTGTTATTGCCCGTACAGTTTTTCAGCAAGCGGTTCTCCTTTTCCAATCGTTGATGAAGCCGAGTACCGTGAAGCGCATTAAGCAATCCGACCATGGCGGTAACGATGCCGCTGGATTGAATGAACCGTATCTGGCGTTCAAAGATCGTTATCGTGTCGCTATCAAAACCGACAATGAACCCACCCTGCACCTGCAGACCTAATCGTTGTATCTTTTGTACGCTGGCGACCAGATCGCGGTTTATATTCTGGCGTTTTCCGCATTCAGCCAGGCTTAACTCATCCGGTGTTTCAATACCCACAAAAACAGTATCAAAACCAGCCCGGGCCATTAAGGTAATAAGTTCTTCATCATCGGCAAGATTCACCGAGGTCTGGGTAAGAAAAATGAAAGGATATTTATGTTCTTTCATCCACTCGGTGATGGCGGGCAAAATCTCGCGCTTTAAGAGCTCTTTATTACCGATGAAATTATCATCGACGAAAAAGACGGTGCCGCGCCATTTTTGTGCGTAAAGATTTTCCAGTTCAGCGATGATTTGATGAGTACTTTTAACCCGTGGCCGGTTTCCGTAAAGCTGCCAGATATCGCAAAAATCACATTGAAACGGACATCCGCGGGAAGACTGAATGCTCATCGATGAATACTTATTCATCTTGATCAGTTTCCATGACGGCATCGGTGTTTTTTTGAGATCGGCCCACTCGCTGGTCGCATAGACATGACGCGGAGTGCCTTTGTGCAGATCTTTCAAGAATTGAGGTAGTGTAATCTCAGCTTCGTTGAGCACCAGATGATCGATATTATGATATTCATTATGACAACTTGTAAACAATGGACCGCCAGCTACGATCTTGACCTTTTTCGCCTTGCAGCGATCAATAGTCTCATTTACCGATCTTCTCTGTATCGACGTAGCGCTGATAAAAACAAGGTCTGCCCATTCGAGGTCTTTGTCCTTTAATTTTTCTACGTTCATGTCAACCAGTTTTTTCTCCCACTCAACCGGCAGCATGGCGGCAACCGTCAATAGTCCAAGTGGTGGATTGGTGGATTTTTTAAATATGAATTTTAATGCATACTTAAAAGACCAGAAAGTTTCTGGATATTGGGGAAAAACCATAAGTATTCTCATTGATATATCACCACATTCGATTATATACACAGATACCGTACTGTCAACAGTTGATCCAATGAAAGTCAAGTGATATTTGTTGCCGGGGCTTCATTTTAAAAACTCCCCGCAATGGATGGTTGCGGGGAGTTAATAGTGACGACCTGGGAGGGTGATTGCAGTCGTCACCAGTTCCGCCATTTGTAAACAGCGCCCCATTGCGCAGTTCGTGGAAAAGCGAAAAACGACGGAATATTATTTGCGCAGCGTAATTTATAATTCTTTCATCGTAAATCGATAACAAAATACCAGCGATTTGACCAATTTGATTCATACTGCCATTTAGGACTGCCGGCTCGTATCTGCCACCAGAAAGTGCCGGTTGTTTCGGCTAAAAATGCATAACAGGTATCATTGCTGAAATCGTACATTAATGTATCAAAATTCTGACCGACGAGAATATTATAATATTCTTCATCGACCATAGATTTCCATTGTAAATCCACTACTTCAGGTAATGAATCGATAATAAATTGATGATTATTCGGAGGATAAATCAGGGGAGGTCCAGCTGGTTGCCAGCGGGCTTCAAAGTCTCTGGTTTCTGACCAACCCGTGTAGTATTTCCAGGTTGCGCTGTAAGCACGAACCCTCCATGAATAATCGCAAAGCCGATAACTATCCATTAAGATTATAGTCCATTGATTTGAAGTTACTGCATAATAAACCGGTGCAAAGGTGTCGATAACCAATTCGAACGTGTAATCTTCGGCGTCGCTTACTTCAGTCCAGCTAAAATCGATATAAATATTAAATGGATACGATATTGCCATATATACATAATTATTTTCCGGGGAGAGTAATTGTGGTGCGGCTGGGGGATCAAGCAGCGTGTCTGGATTTGGTTCGAAGTCATACGGGTCGCGGCAATTGATCCCGGATAACATTAACAATATGGTCGCCGTTAAAAGCAATAATAATATAATTCTCGTACTATTCATGGCTTTGTATAATATAGTAGTTTGGGCTTGTGAAAAAATTGTGAAAAAAGGGGCGGTGCTATTGATGAATCGAGCCCGCACAAAGATCATTTAGCCATGATCGCACGCCCCTGTTTTATCGTGTATAATGTATTTGTTGTCCGTTTCAAAAAATCACGGTTCTGGGATATGATGATATAGGATAATCCCGGTTCCTGCAGGATCTCGACAAATTTATCGACCGCGTCCTCGTCAAGACCGTTTTCCGGTTCATCCAGCAGTAATATTTTCGGTTTCATGACCAGGATCGTGGCCAGGGCCAGGCGCCTTTTTTCTCCACCAGAAAGAGTATAGGGGATTCTTTTTTCATATCCATCGAGTCCGACCGTATTTAAAACCTCTTTGATCATGTCTTTTACCTGATGGCCTTTATAGCCAAAGTTGAGCGGGCCAAAGGCAATTTCCTCCTCAATGCTTGGACAGAATAATTGATTATCCGAGTCCTGGAAAAGAAATCCGATATTGGCGCGAACTTCAATGAAATCGTTTTCTCGGCTGCGTTCTCGTCCCAGAATGTTTATTGTACCATGCAGCGCTTTAAGTAAGCCCATGATCAAATAAAATACAGTTGTTTTACCGCAGCCATTTGGTCCGATAATTCCGAGGCGTTCTCCTTTTTTTACTCTAAGTTCGAATTTATCCAGTAATTCGGGTTTACCAGGATAACCAAAGCTCAACCGTTTAATATCAATTATAATATTTTCATCCATTGTATAATTGCCAATGTGGTGATAGCAGTAAAAATGGTTATCGCCACAAATATGTCCCTCCATTTTAAAGCGAAATGTTCAAGAACCCAGTATTTCCCGGTGAATCCACGGCAGATCATAGCGCGATGCACCTGCTCCGAACGTTCATAACTTTTTAGCAGAAGATTGGCAACCAGATAAGCATAAGTGCGATAGGTAAAAAAATTGGTTTTAGGCCTAAACCCCCTTGCCCGCAGGGCATCGCGTATACATTTATATTCGTCGAAGATCACAAAAGCATAGCGATGAATAAGAAAGAAAAGATGTACGAATTTGTCCGGTGCACCAAGGTGGCGGATCGCGTGGGTCAGCTGGAAGATTGGGTTGGTCGATAAAAGAGCAATATTGCACAGGATGATGGCATTGTATTTGAGCGTGATCTCGAGCGCATTGATCAAACCCTCGCGGCTTGCCTGAAGAGACCCAATATGAAATACGATCTTGCCGGGATAAGAAAATGGCAGTATAAACCAGATAAAGAGGATGAATATATTGACGATCGTAAGACGCGAAAATAAGATTTTGAATTTTAGTTTGCTTATTAAGACCAATATTATTGCCAGTACAAAGAAACTCAAGATCGCCGGTATTTTATTCGATAAAGCAGTAATAATCGAAAAAAATAATGCAATCAGAATTTTAATTCTCGGGTCAAATCGATGGATAAATGAATCACCGCTCGTGAAATCATTATATATCATTTTTTTCGACGGCTCCGCAAATACATAATCACGCCCATGAGACCAAAAATATAACCGATACCGCCGATGACATCGGTGGCCGATATTGTTTTTCTTTCCAGGTGTGATAATCGCCGAGCGATCGGATGCAGTTTTTCATCGATGACTTCGGACAACAAACGACGCAGCTCGGTTTCATCGATCTCCTTTTTATCCGTAACCGGGGTTTTTAAGACGGGAGTCTTAACGGCAGTTTTATTGACTGTTTTTATTTCCGGCAATTCGGAGGCTTTAATCACTGTTTCAGCAAGATGCCCCATGCTGGCATTAGCGATTATTTTGAGATCGGTTTTAGCCGGTACCGTAAAAGAGAATTCCCCATTCTGATCAGTTTTTCCTTCGAGCAGTTTCTTGTTGTTCGGATCATGGACTTCGATCATGCAATTCTTGACCGGATCGCCATTGCTCAAATACACCTGAGTATATACTATAGAGCCTTCAACATTGGCCAAAATGTTGATCTTATGCGCGTGCGTAAGCGATAGTGAGATCAGCAAACTTAGCCCACACAATATATTTTTGTTCATACTACTCCTTTGAGTAATTCGGGTTTTGCACGCCGCAAAAAAACCACGATCGTCGTAACGATCAACCCTTCGATGATCATTACCGGTAAATGAGCGATCAAGATCAATCGAGCGACGGTTATGAATTGCTCGCCGCTTATCGCCAATGCCGCGGCGATAATGATAACGGCGAGCATGACACCGCAAAAGCCTGCCAAAAACCCGGCGATTACAGCTAGGCTCTGATTTTTACCGTTAATTAATTTACTGAATATCAGATAACATAATAAAGCGGGAAAAGCCATGGCGAAACAATTTACTCCCAATGTGGTGAGACCGCCGAACTGAAAAAGAATGGACTGGAGTAACAGCGCAACAAGTATTGCCGGGAATGACGCCCATCCGAGAATAATACCGACCAGACCAGTAAGGATAAGATGAATACTGCTCGGACCGATCGGTACATGAATCAGAGATGCCACGAAAAAAGTTGAAGCCATCACTGCAACCCGGGGTGTTTTATCAAAATCCATTTTTCGCAGACCCACACTGCAGCCAGCCGCAGCCGCGGCTACGCCGGATATCAGTACCGGTGCGGCAAGAACCCCTTCGGATATATGCATACTGCCCTATTGCTTCATGTTAATAACTTGAACCCAAAAAACAGCGCCGAGTTCTACTGGATAGTCTTTTTGATCCTGTGGATTACGCATTTTCTCATCCGCTTCGCCCAATGCAGCGAATCCCCACCATCCGGCACAGGGCATTGCATAATGAAATATGCCACTGATGTCAGTTCTTATGATTTGCGTAACAAAAGGTCCGGCCGGCGCTTTGTATTTTTGAGCGTCATTGTAATATTCGACCTCAACATCGATATTAGGTGCCGGTTTACCGTTTAGCTTGACCATACCGGTGAAAATGTTACCGGTATACAGACCATACGGTCGGGTGAGAGGCATGATTTCGGCTGATAATCCGATCTCTGCATCCCAGCCCTTTTCCATACCGAAGGCATGTACCACTACTTTTGTATAATGGATAATGAATACTTCTTCGGCCGGTTCCCAGTAGGGTTGTGGTTCAACAAAGAAAATATGATCGCCGGGATTTTTCACTCGATAATTCATTTTCCAGGCAGATAATCCATCAATATCATACCGGGAAATACCAGATAAAAGATCCTCACGCTCTTCGCCTTTTATCATTACCCCGAATAGTGATGGTCTTACCATGTTCAATATGTCGCCTTCAAACGGATGGCAAAAGCGAAGATCAATACTGATATTTTCGCTGCCTGGTTCGACAATTGTTGATGACGGTATGATCATCTGAAAATGACCGAAGAGCGGTACAATTAGAGCAAACATTAATATTGAGAACATTATTTTCACAATACCTCCAATGATTTAGAATTCATAATGTAGGCCGCCGGTCATTAGCATGGAATCGCCAATATCTTCAAAACCACCGGACAAGCCCAGGTCAAACCTGAGTGCTGGTATAAGACAGATGTTGCCACCTATTTGCCAGGTATCAAGGTTATCATCATTGCCACTTGCTTCCAGTCCAACCGTGAACCTGGGAAAATCATATAGGATTCCTAGAGCATAAATAATAGAGCTGTTGTCATCAGGCATCGTAGTTACTGTATAGCCGGTATTCAGGTTAATACAAAATGGACCAAAGCCATGGGACAGTATGCCGTTGAATACATAAGAAGGATCACCAGGATTAACCACTACTGAGGCGGCTAGTAAATCGGTAAGCAAGACGTATTTTAAACCTATTTCAAGACTGGTGAAACCATTTATTTCATCAGGCTCAAAAATATGTCCGAAACCAATGCCGATATCCATGCGATTGGTCAGTCCATGTTTAAAGCTTACGGAAACAGCTGAATTGTCAGGCCAGTAATCCAATCCAAATTCAAGTTCGTGTATTCCGGCTTCAACTGTTCCTGCATCATCGGTGAAAAAGGGACGAGCCGCATAGGCGAGACCCGTTACTAGAATTATGAGCAGGCTTGTAATGATTTTATTGAACATATTTTTACCTCCTTTTGGCCAATTAATAATCCCCCATTTCCCCCTTTATAAAAGGGGGATAATAGGAGAATTTATATTTTTATCTATATGAAAGAACATGTTAAAAATCATAATCATTAATTTAAGCGAGTTTTTCACCGGTGCTGGTTGTGGTCAGTTTGCCATGTTTTATACCCTTGGTGCTGAGCAAACGGTCGGCGATTTTTTTTACATCACCAGCTTTTCCCCGTATTGCCAGAACCTCGAGACAGTTATGCTTGTCAAGGTGAATATGCATGGCGGACAGGATCTGGTTGTGATATTCATGCTGGATCTCGGTCAGACGCTCGGTCAATTCTCGGACCTCATGGCTGAAGACGATTGTGATCGTACCGACAATCTCCTGGTTCGGGCTTTTCCACTCTTCCTGGACAAGACGTTCCCGGATCAAATGCCGTATCGCTTCAGAACGGTTAGGAAATCCCAAATGCGCGATCAAATGGTCAAAATCAACCAGCAAATCAGTGCTCATTGAAACGCCAAAACGAATTGCTTTACTCATATTTCTCCTTTGTACGTGTTACTTTTCGTAAAATCATAACACATTATAATTAATGGCTAATAAAAGTCAAGGATAACTTTGACTGTAATAGCGAGACGCTACTCGCTAATCGGCAAAGAAAAATGAAGTGGTGAAAAGCAAAAAAAGGGTATCGCGCAGCGCAGGAAAAAGCACAAAAAAGCAGACCTTAATCAATAAAAGACTATCAAGGTCTGCTTTAAATTATTGCTGTTACTGTACAGTCAGCTGGAAACCGATGCCGCCCAGTTCGGTCGGTATGATTATATTACGCGTGAATGATGTTTGTTCGACATCATCAATGAAAATTTTGAAAACAAGCGTATCGGTGAAATTCGAAGAATCGCTTTTATAGACAATGCCTTGAAGTATATCGCCTTTGCTTAAGTCGAATTCGTAATTATTGGGAGTAGTACCAGTCATGGCTTCCTGGGCTCCGCCATTAAGTGTGTAATAACCATCATAAGCAACAGCTATGCTCTGGTTATTGCTCAAATCGATGACAATGGTTTTAGTTTGGCTGCAGCCAATACATAGAACCAGCGTCATGACACAGAATAAAGCAGTTACATATTTCATCGTGCCTCCTTTTGACACTTGTAATCTATTTATATACGTTGTCAAGCAGCGAACTATCTTGTGTCCGTTAACAATTAAACATGCACAGACAAATGATTTTTTTGATATCACGCAACCATATAATAAGTTTGTGATCTACCCGCAGTAATAAGCTGCTACAGCCAGGAAAAAACTTTCAGGTCGATCCTGCCCGAATTATCGATATCAATACCTTCTGCGAGCAAGAGCTGTTTTTGCAATTCAGCGCCCCGGCCTTTTCTTAAAGCTATCATGCCCTTGCCGTTAATGACTCGATGCCAAGGCAGGCCGTGCTTTTCGCTTGATGAATGCAATATATAGGCAACCTGGCGCGCCGCGCGGGAATTTCCTGCCCAGGCAGCTGCTTGCCCGTACGTTATCACGCTGCCTTTTGGGATTTTTTTTATGATCTGAATGACCCGCTCGGTAAAAGGGACGGTGCTTGACATTTTGACATTAGTTTTTTATCATGTTTTAGTGTGCTTTATCTTAGCGGTAAATGTCAAAATGTCAAGCACCGTCCCCGTCTCCGGATTCTATTATTTTTTACGGAGGAACCCGAACAAACCGCCGCCTTCTTTTTTGTCATCATCATTAGCTGGTGGTGTAGTTGCCGGCGGCGTTGAAGGCAGTTCTTCTTTTTTTGCCGGCGGTGCCTGAGTTGCAATCGTAACCAATCCAGATGAAATCATACCATAAAGTATACGTGCGGTTTCAAATTCAGAGAGATTTGCTTTGGCGGCGATCTTACGGATGGTTAACGATCCATCAACAAAAGAAAGTACTTTCCATTCTTCCGGCTTGAGATGTATCTTTTCGACCCCGGCTTCGGGAACCTCAACGATTTGTACGACAACCTCAAATGACGGGATCAATTTCTGGATCTTGTTCATTTCATCGATACGGCGTGCCGCTTCAAGAATTACTTGCTGGATCGGAAGATCGACCGTACGCTCAAGGGTCTCCTCATTGGGATTGAAGACGAACCTTCCTTTTTTCCAACCCAGAATAATATCGATCGCTGATTCGCCGCTGAATGTATTAGTACGGGCATGAACGACAATGCCATTTTTAAAATATACTATTCCAACATCAGTTTCAGATTGTATTCTTAAACCTCCATCCTTCTGGCCAAGTTGTATCAGCTGAAAAACGTCGGTAAGTTCAAAATCCTCCAAGTTGCCTTGCAGTGCCATTATTCTCGATAAACTCCCATTCGACGGAATTTCTGAATTCGGGACGCGATCAGTTCATCAGTTGGGATCTCGACAAGCTCCTCAAGGTCAGTTTTGAGGTAATCAGTTATATTCCTTGCGGTCTGATCGAAATCAAAATGAGCGCCACCCAGGGGTTCAGGTATGATCTTATCGATTATGCCATTTCCTTTAAGGTCCTGGGCAGTCATTCGAAGCGCCTCAGCCGCATCTTTATTTTTTGATGAATCGCGCCAGAGTATCGACGCGCATCCTTCAGGTGAGATCACCGAATAGAATGCGTTCTCAAGCATCAAGATGCGGTCGCCGACCGCGAGCGCAAGTGCACCTCCTGAACCGCCTTCGCCGACGATCACTACGATGATCGGTGTCGGAAGCACTGAACATTCAAAAAGATTGACCGCGATCGCTTCAGCCTGTCCTCGTTCCTCAGCGCCTACCCCCGGGTATGCACCTTGAGTATCGATAAAGGTGAGAATTGGCATTTTAAACCTCGCCGCCATTTTCATTATCCGTAATGCCTTACGATAGCCTTCGGGATGAGGCATTCCGAAATTACGTTTCATGCGGTCTTTTGTGTCCCGTCCCTTTTGATGGGCAACGATCGCGACCGAGTACGTATCGAATTTAGCGATGCCGGCAACAATCGCCGCGTCATCCCGGAATCTGCGATCACCATGCAGTTCAACAAATTCATTGGTGATACGATTTATGATATCAAGAGGATAGGGCCGACGTGGATGTCGGGCAAGCTGGGCACGCTGCCAGCGTGATAAATTGGAATAAATTTTCTTCTTTAAACGATCAACCTGTGCCTTCAGTCGTTCAATTTCATCATCAACGCCCCGTAATCCCTTAAGCTCTTCAATCTTTTTTTCCAGTTCGATTATTGGACGTTCAAAATCAAGCCAGATGCCGTTCATTAGAATTCAAATCCGATACCTAAAGTGTTTATCATACCAAGACTTCTCGGATAGATCGATCCAGCATACTTGAAAGCAATGTTCCCGATTGCCATATCAAAACCAAAAGCTGGAAATATTCGTTCGCGGTACTGAGCCGCAAGATTAATAGCCAGGATCGGGTGTAAGGGTACATTCACCGACATATCACCTTCAAAATCACTGGTGTTAACCAGATAATGAGCATCACCGCCCAAGCCAAATTTATTGAACTGATAGGTCAGTCCCATGCTCAATTTGGCTGGAAGATTAATATCATCATTGCGTATCGTCAATTGAGAACCAAAATTCGTAACCCCAAGACTTATGCTGCTTTTTTCATTGCGATATGAGAAAGCGAGGTCAAAGGCCAGAGCGTAATCTGAGTATATCATAATATTTTCAGAAATGTACTTGAGATTCAGCCCGATTCTTCCCTGCTCGGTGATATCGGTGCTGGCACCGAGTATGATCGAAAAATCATTGGCAGTATAATTGGTAAGCGGATCTTCGGTTGGATAGTCAGGGTGCCATTCGATCTCTCCGTAATCAAAATTAACAAAACCGATCCCGATTCCAATCTTGCCGAATTTTTTACTGAGAGCCATGGAAACGCTATGCATATCAAGATAGAATTGATTATACGAACACCAGAGCATATATTTATCTTCAGCCCGGAATTTCGATGGATTATAAAAAATAGCTTCAGTTCTATCGGCGTTGGAGAATCCAGCGGTTAATCCTAATGGAGAGACGGGTAAAAGCAGCGAATTAACACCGGAACTGTTTATCAAAAAATATATAAGATACAACATTTTATTTCCTTTTTATTCTTCTATTATTTCGACGTTGGCGCGGGGCAGAGTAATTGTTTCTTTATTATCAAGCTCAACGCTAAGTACCCGGACATGAGCTTCAGTCTCGATATCGGCGAGATCGACCGGTAGATTGATAATCTTGCCGATATCACCAAAATGCGGTTCGCGAATGATTCTAACCGACATGCCAATCTCAAGTCCAGTGCCGCTTGATAGATCAGCAGTTTTTTTAGTCGGTGCGCTCTCCAGCGGAACAAGCACCTCAGGCCTCATCACACCAGCGCGGATTTGAGTGGCACCGTTGATCGATGCTTTTTTACCTTCAAGTGATTTAAGCAGATTGAAAGTGCGATCCGCCATCCGGAGCCGACCAAAACCTTCGGTGATGATCAAAGTTAAACCAACCTGTTCATGTCCGGTGATCGCGACACCGATATCATAACCCATGAACTTCTTCAGATCATTATCTTCGATACCGCCCACCACAATACCTCTCACCCCGATATTGCGAGCATGTACCAAAGTGTCATAATCAACGATTGAACCGCCGATCACGATTTTATCTTTAAAGGATTTATCAATATCATTTTGGGTCAACGGCTGATCTGGGCTGCTGACGGCCGTTGCCAGTAAGCCGATCGTTTCACCGCCGATACCAAAAATACCTTGGATGAAGCTTCCGCTGGAACGGATTCTCACACCTTCTTGTTTGATTGTTTCAATAACTTCTCCATTGATGTAGCCTATCACTTCAACGGGGATTGGAGGTTCACGCAAAATAACCTGACCGGTGATCTTTGAGATGCTTTCGATCCTACCTTCAATCGGGCTTTTAACATGTGATTTGAAAAGTCCAAAAAAACCTTTGCTGCGAGCGAGCAGTTCATCTTTTTTCACCTTTTCGCCGGCTTTTTTCAGCATCGCTTCTTCAATCTCTTCAGGTAATATACCTAATAAACCCGCGATATTAAGGGTTTGAACATTGCCGGGTAGTTTTGTCCGGGAAACGACCTGTTCCGCGGTAACTTTTTCACCTTGTTTGACCAATATATCCCCGGGTAGCGGTAGTCGTCGGTCTTTAATCAATACCGTATGACTAAGAACTTTTAGACCAGGAGTATAAGCATGTGTCAATTAAAACCTCCTTAATGG
>Ga0154645_1160_pt1 | contig 12116 bp, 8 predicted proteins | sample Rifle2008BG13ft_FD_116074 | JGI IMG/M metagenome (GOLD analysis project Ga0154645, IMG submission 116074) | candidate division WOR-3 bacterium RBG_13_43_14
CGCTAAACAGACCAAGGTCTAACACTGCAAAATCTACGAAATCGAATGCTTTGGTTCTAATTCTTAATTGTATTTTATAGAAAGTAAAAAAGATTAAAGAAATCGCCTCTTGACAAGTATTTCAATTGTTACTATACTTAAACATGGAAAAGGGATCGATAAATATTAACGAGATTATTAAATGCTTAAGTCTCGTCGCGACCACAATACATGAAAATCCAAGGCAAGCCCTTAAGGATCTCCGGCGTATCGGCGCTGAGGTCGATAATAATATCCCTTACCGGGATGGTCACAGCATTCGGGTCACTGATTATTCAATCGCCATCGGCCAGGAACTGGGATTTAGTGACCAAGAACTGTTAACGCTTGAGGTTGCCGCCTTACTCCATGATTTTGGTAAAATCGGTATTGATGAACAAATACTGCTGCAGCCACGCAAACTGACCGATGCTGAAAAGGTCGAGATCAGTATGCATGTCATGCGCGGCTATTATATGCTTGCTGGTTTTAGTGAAATGATCGAAGCCCTGAAAGGCGTCCGAACCCATCATGAATGGTATGATGGTTCTGGTTACCCCGAAGGCCTGATCAAAAGCGAAATCCCTTTGATCGGTCGTATTATCGCGGTTACTGACGCTTATGACGCGATGACATCAGAAAGACCTTACCGGAAAGCATTTTCAAAGAAAATAGCGATCAATGAATTGAAACGCATGGCCAGTCATCAATTCGATCCGGCGATAGTTAAAATTTTTATTAAAGTACTCGAGAAAAAAGAATCGATAAAAAGAAGTAATTAAACGCTGATTGTCTTGAACAACTCTTCATCCGGTGCCAGCACATAGCCCGTAAAGGTCAGAACCGAATACCCTCCTACTTTTACTCTTAAGATCTGATCAAGCGTGCATTCTATATGCACATAAACCTTACCCCGACGTTGCTGCATATACCCCTGTTCAATAACAATACGGGAAAAACTACTGGGTTCGATCATACGATTGCGGATCAAATAGCAGCCCAGGCTGCCAGCCGAAGCACCGGAGATGGGGTCTTCATTAACTCCTACGACTGGTGCAAAATGACGCATAAAAGCATGGCTGCCTTGTTCAAAGGTCTCGGTGCAAAAAACAACAACTCCCTGCACACCGAAACGCGTGCACATACTATCCATTAAAGCAAAATTCGGGGATATTTTTTTCATATCATCAAGCTTTTTCAAAGGAACAATCAGATCATAGAATCCGCATGCGATCACATCAAAAGGCAACCCAGTTGCGGTAATATCATTGGCGGTTATTCCCAGGGTTTTAGCAACCACGTTCGGATTGACATCAACTTCCATATAATTCGGTTTGGCCAGCAATACCGTAACCCGGGTTACCTTCTCATTCTTTACCCTGATCTCGACCTGCTGAATACCCGCTTTAGTTCGCTGTTTTATCAAAGTTATCGGTTCGACCATTTTAACGACATTCTCACCGCTCAAGGCAAAATAGGTAGCGACGGCGGTATGACCCGAGAAATTGATCTCGCCGGATCCAGTGAAAAAACGTAAAAAAACATCAGCCTCGCTGGTATCTTCCTTCAGCACGAAAGCTGTGTCGGACAGGGGATTAAGATCATGGGATAAACGTCTCATAATATCGTCGGAAAGTCCATCAGCTCCGAGTATAATCCAGGCTGGATTGCCACCATAGGCGAAGCTGGTGAAGGCGCTAAGACGTTTTGCTTTTATCCACTTTGCCATTTACAAAATTCTATATACATTTATAGTACTGTCAAGTTATTTCATACAGACGATTACTATGATATAAGAAAGATTACGGCGATAAAACAAAATATCATTGAGAATTTTCAAGATCCTTAATTTTTACTTTAAGGTATTTACTGAGCAGTGAATTTGTTTCCCACTCAGCGGCCATTTCCAGTATCGTAATATCTTTAACGGCTTCATATATCAGGCAGCGACCGGCTGGATCTGTATTATTTAAATATTTTAGCAGATCATCATTTGCCTCCGGGATGCGGGCAAGGGCTATTATAAAAAAGTAATTTTCTGTGTTTTTATCGTTCATTCCAGCAACGATGCGCGTAATCGCGGGTTCGCCGAGATGCGTCAATCCCTTTACGCAAGCGTATCTTACCCCATAATGTTCGTCACCGAGACCATTGATCAAATGCTCCAGTTCATCAATGGTCGCCAATTCACTCAGCGCATAATAAGCTGATTTGCGCACTGAAGCGACCGTATCTTCAAGTCCCGATAAAATATAGGGTATTGCCTGGGCTGATCTTGATTTACCAAGGGTAGTGTAAGCATTTGAACGGATCTGCCAGGATACATCGTCAATGAAACGGGCGGCTGGTTCTACAACCCCCTCTCCTCCGATCTCACCCAGCACCCACAGGGATTGCTTTAAGCAGCGATCTTCGATATCACTTCCCCGGTAATCGATCTTATCAACAATAAATGAGATCGCCCTGATGCCGATCTTGAGCATCATATCCTTTAATGCATGCCGTTCCGAAGCCGATTTAGTATCGAATTGCGAGATCAGAAAATACATTATCGTATCTTCGTATATAGTATCCTGCGCCATATTGATCAACTGATTGAAAGCCGTATCTTTTTCCGTCTTGAATTGAACCAAACTGGTGGTTGCGTGATTGTAAAGTTTTTGAAGGTCAGGATTCTGGTTTATAAAAAATAATACTATCAGCATCATTCTTTATCCCCGTTTCTCCAATCAATACCCAGTCCATATGCACCTTTTTTCCATAAATAACTATCCTGGGCATCGGGCACATACACATCATCACCTTCAATATCCATGAGCAATCCGATACTTCCGTATTCGCGCCGGAAATCGCCATGACCCTGTGTATTATTGGTGCGCTTCACCGAATAAGAATCGTCACCGGTCTCGTCGATCAAAAAACCGATACCATTGGCATTGCCCGCACCCTGACTGAGATCAAAAGCCACATAAGAATCATCACCCCCGATATCATGCAGCAAACCATAGGCGAGATCATGGCCGCAACCCTGGGCAACGCCCTTGGCAACGTAATTGTCATCTCCCTGTTGATCGATGAGCAAACCGATCGCGATGTGAACGCCTGACCCCTGGGCATACTGGTATGACACATAGGAATCATTGCCTTTTTCTTCAATGATCGTGCCAATTCCGTACCAGTACCCAGAGCCCTGGCCAAAAATATCGCTCAAATAATAATCATTGCCACCGCGTTCCAGGATCAAACCGACTCCAGCCGAGAGATCGGGCCTGAACCCGATCGTAAACCCCTGGCTTAAAGAAAGATAATGATCAAGATATCTGATCTCATCAATATATTTCGGCCGAATAATATACATATCATTGCCATCGCGTTCAGCCAGCACTCCAACGCCATAGGTTGAGGCAAAACCCTGTGCATAAAGCGCAGCTTCATACACATCATTCCCTTGATCATCATGCAATATACCGATACCAAAACCTCCAGCTCCCTGCGTGAAAGTATCGCCAATATAACGGTCATTACCTTCTTTATCGACAAGCATCCCGCAGCCGTATACGCCGCAACCCAGGGAATAGCAGCCCGCCTGATAATGATCATTTCCCGCTTCATCAATGATAATCGATATTCCGGTCACGCCGGCGGCGACGGCGTAATCTCCGCCCTGGTATCGATCATCACCGCTGATATCAATTATCATCTGAAAGCTCTTTTCCCGAAATGGACAATCATAAATATCATTGCCGCCAAGATCGATTATCAATGCAAAGCTGTCATTGTAAAAATTTGCCCCGGTATCGCCGATAACGACCGTGCCAAAATCCATTTCTTGATAGAATAATACGCTGCCAATATCTCCGTGCATGAAACGTTCCCGGCTTATACCCGCCAGCCATTCTGAATACTCTCCAACCGCATATCTCAAGCGCAGGAAAACATTGAATAAGTGTTCATAATCGATCTCGGTACTGTGCATGTTTAAATAGGCACATAATGAATCATAGCGTTTTTCCTCAGCTTTTTCCTCATCGATCGATGCGGTCAGACCGGGATCAAAACGAGTCAATTCCTCAAACACATACAGTAATGATTCGGGCATATTGGCATAGATCATTGACAGCTCTTTATGGCAATCGGTCAGTGTCTTTTCAAAATCATCAGCTTTGAATTTGACCTCATATCCGTAAAGCCCGATCAGAGATTCTATGCCCTGATCACGCATATCCCAGTATTTTTTTGCGAGCCCTTCAACGACCGCTTTGCTGGTCAGCGGTTTTTCAAGCAGATCATTGACGATATCAAAACGATAGGGATCTCGAATTGAATAATCGGTTCGAAATGAAATATCGGCAGTATCCAACCCGATGAATGCAAGGCTTGAATCCACATACGATAACCAGGTTTGAGCAATTACACATAATATCAACGCCATTTGTTAATTATATTTCGATAGATAATAAAATCAAGCTTGACGTTAAATCCAAAACAGTTAGAATTATAGTAATAGGTAAGTTTTTCCTAAATTGTAGCGGTCGGATTTATCCGACATAATAAAAATATCCGAAAATTTGTGCGATGAATCGCACCGCTACAATAATTGCTATGTTCTTTATATCGTTTTTGGGAAAAATTAAACTATTACGAATTATAATAAGGAGGCGGTATGAAAAAAATTCTGTTTTTGTTTCTTGGCTTTGTCTTTTTATCGGCCGGGGTCTTAAAAGAAGACGATCAGATCGGTATCGATATACAAGTAGACGGTGATAAGATGAGAATGATAACCGATCCCGGCGGCAGATCATCCATGGATCAGCCAGCAATGAAAATCATTAATGACAATGGCCGGGCAGAAATGCTATGGGTAGATCGCAGCCATCAAAACGCAATCGCCAATCACGTATCCATTGCCCCGGAAGGCATGTTTATTCAGGCGGGCTGGTATCTTAACAATGAAAGGACCTCATGCTATCGTACGCTGGGCAGCGAAATCCCGCAATGGACCTATCCTCTTCCCAACGCTGAATGGTATATACCGGTCGATGTTGTTGACAATGGAAATGCGATCGGAGCCGCCGCCACCGGTGAACCTTTTTTGCTATTCAAATCAAGCACTCCGGTTCCTCAGTGGGCGAATAATCTTATACCCGGCTTTAAGGTAAACACCAGCAGCCAGGGATCATCAGTGGCCGTATGTGCTGACGGCGCGATCAGCGCAGTGCTTGCCAGCGCCGGTTCAGACTACCGTCTATTCATTTTTGACGCCAATGGTGATACGATACGAACGATTCGATATAATGCGACCTCTGGAATTTACGGATTGGATGCTACCAGCGACGGCTCGGTATTCTGTATTTCAACCTATTATGCTATATTCATCTTTGAATTGAGCGGGCTGTTTCGCGATTCATTACCCAATTACGGTCAAACCGTAGCCAAAATATCGGGTGATGGTAATTATTTTGTAAAAGGAGAGTTTAATCAACGGGTAACATTATACCGCTGGAACGGTTCGGACTATGTACAAGTTTGGCAGCATGCTACCGGACATCCATGGGTAACCGTAGTTGATATTTCGAATGATGGATCGACGATAATCGCCGGTACCTATCAGTACAGCCCGTCAAATGCCGGTAAGGTTCTGATGTATGATTCTTCCTCGGCTACACCATTGTGGGAATATACTCAGTATGGTGATTTTGTTGCTGCCTGTGCGCTTTCTGCCGACGGCAGTCGCGCAGCTGCCGGTTCATGGGGTTTATATGGCGGCACCTTTGGTGATGTCGTCACGGTATTTAACCGCACCAGTTCAACACCGATATTCCAATTGCTGGATGATATTGACGAACCCGGTTCCATTTTTACCGTGGATATTTCAGCCGATGGTTCATTTGTCACGGCCGGCGGCAAAGCTGTTCATGCCCGTGAAATGGGTAATGGAGGCGAGGTTTATGCGATACGCATTATCGATTCATTGTCCGCCGATGTCGGCACTGAAGCGATAACCGCGCCCGGTGCATTCCTTCAAACCGGACAGAACATATCACCAGCCGGAATAGTTACCAATTATGGCACAACCAGTGCCACGTTCAATACGATTTGCAATATATACGACAGCTCCGGAACCGCGCTTTACACCGACACCCAGGCGGTCAATAATCTGGCTCCTGGTTCCAGTAATACGGTAAATTTTGCCGGTTCATGGACCGTACCCGGCTACGGTGAATACAGCACGATCGTTTATACTGATCTAAACGGAGATCTTTTTCCATTAAATGACACCGCTAAAGTGAGCAGCATATGCTATCATGATGCTTCGGTCAGGATGATACGCTTCCCCTTTGCCGAGCAAACGGTCAATTATGGTAAAGCGCCAAGAGTGGAAATAGTTAATCTCGGCTCCTATGGAGAGAACATACCGGTAACCTGCGAAATCTATGATGGTCTCGGCACCCTGGTTTATACCGGTACTGGTCAGTCGTTTCTTAACCCGCTGCAGAACGCGATCGTCAGTTTATCACCAGTCTGGACGCCGGTTGATACTGACCTTTATGATATCTATTGTTTTACGACTCTGGGCGCGGACTTCAATCCGGCAAATGACTCTTTTCATCGCCAAACCGATGTGACCACCGAAATACTATATGATGACGGCTTGCTTGATGTTTATGGATATGTATCCGGCACCTATTATGAAAATAAATTCGCCGTGAAAATGTATCCCTGTTTGATCCCGTCTTATCGCATTATCCGGGCACGCTGTTATGTCAGCACCGCCAGCCCGATATTATTTTCGATCAACAGCGATTCACTGGGATTACCCGGTCTGGGACCGTCCTATGAGATAGCACCGCCGGAGACGATATACCCGGCCGGAACTGGCTGGGCAGAAAGTTACTACTCGATTCTGATCATGAATTCCGATCCGTTCTGGATGATCGCTCACTGGTTATCGAGCACGCCGACCGCGCCCTATATCGGAATGGATAATACTTTGCCCAGGGACAGCACTTCTTACTGGTACTGGACTGACCCATCGAATTACGGCTGGCATTTCTATGCTCCTTATGATTTTATGATGCGCGTCCTGACCATACCGAACCTCGCGGTCGCAGAAAAACTATCCTCTTGCGCTAGAAAATTCACCATGACTCAGCCATTCCCCAATCCCGGCACCGGATTCACCAAAGTCAACTTTACCATACCTCATCAGGGAAACTTAAAAGTAGCCATATATGACATCGCCGGTCGTTCGGTTTGGAATATTAATAAAACCTTTGATCGCAGCGATATCTATGATCTGAAATGGTCGGGAGTGGATAAACAGGGTAAACCGGTGAGATCAGGTATTTATTTCATAAAAGCTGAATTCGATGGCAATGTCGGTCAGCGAAAGGTAGTGCTAATAGATTAGCAACCGTATAAGACTATTGTTGTTCAACTGATATCCGGCGGGCAGCATAGTTCAATGCCTGTTCCGGTGTTCGTTCAAGCCGGATCGCTTCCTCAAGTGCTTCATTAAGATATATACGTCCGGTAAACCAGATTTGAGTCTTTGGTTCGGTATTTGCATATTCAAGCTGATCAACGATTTGAGCATAGCCCGGATTTTTTGAGACAAAATCATGATAGGCCGGAAGATCTCTAACGCTTTGTCTGGTCGGTAAATAATAGCTGGCTTCGGTCCATCGCATTTGGTTCTCGGCTTGCAGGAACCACCGTATGAACTGCCAGGCTAAATTTTTCTGATCATTGCTGGACCGGGCGAACATGCCGATATTGGTACCGGCAATTACCGTTGCTGACCGCGGGCCATTTGGAAACGGTCTTACTCCCATTCGAAATCCTGGACGGTCTTTGACAAACGCCCAGGATACGACCGAGGCTGGGATTATCGCGACCCGGCCGCTTAAGAATTCATTCTGGCGCTGAAAACCGGGATTCAAATACAATAAACTGTCTTTTACCAGATCAACGATATATTCAAGAACCCTGATACCGGCATCATCATGGAATTGCGGGTTTCCGGTTTCATCAAGTAATGCACCGCCATGCTGATACAGCAGGGTCGAAAAATACCAGACATCGATCGGCCATGATGTCGGCCAGACACCGCTGTATCGCAATGTATCACAGAGCTTTCTGAAATCTTCCCAATTTTCCGGGAAATCCTGAAAACCGTACTGCTCAATCAGGTCCTGATTATAATAAAAAACCGGAATGCTTTTATTAAAAGGCAATGTAACCAGCTTATTATTATATGTATTATCCTCAATGAAAACGGGAAAGAAATCATCAAGAGCAAAACCTGGATCGACCTTCACAAAATCCTCCAGAGGGTAAAGGAAACCCGCCTCATAGAACTGATCGGTCCATGACTCATACATTTGAGCAATGACCGGAGGATTGTTCGAGGCGACCGCGCCCATTAACTTCTGCACCAGGGCATCATATGAACCCATATGGACCGAGACGATCCTGCCGGCCGGGTGAAGGGCATTGAATTCATCGATCATCTCATCAAGACGGCGGCCTAGCGGACCGCTCATGACATGCCAGAAATCAACGGCTACTTTCTTTGAGGATCGGTTACTGCAAACAGTCAATGTGATTGCGAGGAGAATTAAAAAACTAAAACTTATCCGGGGCAAGACCTGACCCCGTTTTACCATTCTGATCCGAGAGTGAGATCGATACGCCAGCGGGAACTTCCATCGGATCGATTTGGCAACCAGTTTTGAAGATCGGTCGGCCTTGAAAAATCAAGTTTGAATATCATATAAAAAAGATTGAATCTCAAACCCGCGCCGATGCCCATTTTTAGATCCTGCAGATGGAACCCGCCATTAGTTGAATACACCTGAAAAGAATCGCTGTAAACGCCACCGAAGTCTGTGAACAATGCTCCCCGTATATTCGTGAATTCAAGCGGTATCGGGAATGCAAGTTTCAAATGATCGATCACCGGTACTCTCAGCTCGAGATTCGCGAACCCAACTTTGGAGCCGCTGAATTCATAATAGCGATAACCGTGCAGGGTGTATGGGCCGCCGATCGACCAGTACTCAAGGTCCGGTCCCAGGCTCGCCGCTCCGACCAATCTCACCGCAAAGTTTGCCCGTGATGTGATCGGTAAATACCTTCGATAATCAAGAATCGTGCTTACAATATCAAAATCGCTAAACACGGTGGTGTACCCGGTCAAGCGCGCCCGGCGTCCTTTACGCGGGCCCATTGATCCCCATGAGATATTGTCGAATACAAAAGATACATTTGGGTAGAAGAAATTGTAATTATTCTCATAATAAAAATTGGAGTAATAATCCGGGAAGAAATTACGCCAGCGTGTTTCATAGACCTTGTACGCATAGACACCTAATTCAAAACGGAAGAACCGGCTGATCGGATATTGAGCATTCAAACCGCCGCCAAGATAACGCCAGGTTATCAGGTCATCGGCATCACGAAACCAATTTAAATACTGAAAAAGCGAAACGCCATAATCAGTACGCTTCTTCAGGAACCAGTAATTGATGAAAATATCTGAATTGGTTAAATTTCCGTAAAAGTCAGCGCTTAATTGAATATGATGATTGCCGAGTATATCGCTGAGCGCGATCTGACCAAGACCGGATATACCAAGCACTGAATAATAGGAAGCGGTTGCGGACAGATAATCGAAAGTAAATTTGGGACGATAGCGCCTTAGGTCATCGGGGTCTAGATCGGTCTCCTCGTAATAATACTCGCCGGTGCGTGAATCTGGTTCTTCACCGGCAATCATCTTGGCAAGTGGATTTTTCACGACACAGACATCATATCCATAATCGATCATATATGAAAAAGCGATTTTGTCGCCATTCGCTGAGATCGTTGGATAATAAATGCCAGAATGAATATCTGATCTATGAGTAATTGCCATTTGTTCGCGATCATAATAATATAGATTGTAGGCTGAATCATAATCGGCAATAAAATAAAGATCATCATCCGGAGTGAAAACCGGTGATGCGACATAACTGGTACGGCTGGCAAGCCGCTCGATTCCGTTATTATCGGCAGCAAAGATCGCATAATTACCATAATAAAAATCATCGCCGGCATCGGGACGGTCCGACACAAAAGCGATCAATCCGCTGTTCGAGAAAGTCGGATAGCGGTCAGTATAAATATCGTCGGTAACCTTCTCCAGATCTCCGGAAACAAGATCGATCAGGTAAATATCGCTGTAACCATTCTTCATGCCCGAAAAAATTATTGCTGACCCATCGGGTGAAAATGAGGGACTATATACACCATCAAGATCAAGCGCATACCGGTACTTCATTTTTCCAGTATAGGCATCAATAATATAGAGCACATCCCGGCCATGAGCCCGCGCGGCAAAAGTAATGTATTTATCATCCGGCGAGAAATCAAGTCCTCCCTGATACAAATGCAGCCCCTCATAGCCAGCTGAATAATAGGATTTCACCAAACGCTTCAGCACCTGCCCGTCAACGCTTGAGATCAAAATAATCTCGGCAACGCCATTTTTATCGCTGATAAACGCGATCTTGTCACCGCTCGAGGAAATAGCAGTTGATGTATTATACAACGATTTTGTTTTTTTATGATTGTAAATAACCCGGGCGAAATCGTCGAAATTGTCGAGAAGACCTATATCCGGCCAGTATTTACGCTGCAAATATCTCAGCCATTGTTCATTAAAATCCTCAATTGTAACACCGAACAAAGAAACAAACGCCGCATCGATGTTCTTCTTGCTTTTCAGGATATGAAGGAATTCACCGACCTTTTCCCGGCTGTAACGTTCGGCCAGATAATGATAGAATGCCTGTCCTTCTTTATAAATAATGAATCCGCCATAATTTTCAAGCTCGGGTAGCGGTATCAGACTATTATGTATCACCAGATCTTTGATTATAATCTCGGTATTATTATCCCATTCAAGGGATTCATATTCAGCAAGTCCTTCCATTACCCACAAGGGGATCGAGTAAAAAAGATCGCCGGTAAAGATAGCTTCCATGCGACTCGGAAAAAAAATGACGAATTCAAAAACATGGGTAAGCTCATGAACAAGAACATGGCGGAACTCTTCATAATCACCGGTGAATGGTACTACCATACGGTTCTTCAAGATCTCGGTGAACCCGCCGACCGCTTCCTCGATCAACTCGAGGGTGATATTGGTCTGGGCAAAATCATTCGGTGAATTATAAAGTATTACCGGAATACGGAATTCGATCTCGATCCCGAGATCTTCTTCAAGCTGAACATATCCATCCTCAAGAACCTCTTCAGCAAATGCCGCAAGTCCTTCGCCGCCCTCATAGAAATAAATATCAAAGTGCTCGGTCTTGAGGATGTTGAAGGAAAAATCACGGTACTGTATTTTATTTTGACCAAAATATTGAGTGCAGATTAAAAAACCAATCAATGCGATATTCATGTCAAATTATATCTACCCCCTTATACGTGTCAATCTTTAGTTGACTCGTTTTCACAAATTGATATAATTCTAACAATGCACGTATTTATTAGTGATGCTCATATTCGCAGCGATAAAAGTGCTCGCGCCAATATTCTAAACCGGTTCTTGTATGATATGCGTAAAGAGATCGATAGTCTTTATATACTCGGCGATCTTTTCGAATTCTGGTTCGAATATAATATTGTTTTTCCCAAGGATTATTTTAAAACCCTGGCCAATTTATATAATTACATTCAGGAAGGAAAAGAAGTGCATTACATCCTCGGTAATCATGAAGTCATGACCGGATCTTTGTTAAAGAGTTTTGGTTTCATCATCCATCAACAGGATGCAACTCTCGAAATACACGGTCGTAAGGTTTATCTTGCCCATGGCAACAAAATCGATCGCCGCGCCTGGACCACCATATGGGAGCGTCTGTTGAATTCAAAATTGAACCGTACCCTTTATCGTCTTATCCATCCAGATATTGGCGTATTTCTTGCCCAGGGCATCGCTTATTTATCCCGCAAGCAGCGCCGAAACCCGAAATCAATAAAATCGCTTGAGCGCTTTGCCCGGGAAAAACTTGAAACCGTTGATGTTGTCGTCCTGGCCCATTCTC